>ENA-OOZQ01000074-OOZQ01000074.1-human-gut-metagenome-genome-assembly--contig:-NODE-74-length-87725-cov-3.494525_pt1 | contig 87725 bp, 85 predicted proteins | sample MGYA00241188_ERZ501399 | MGnify/ENA primary metagenome ERZ501399 (study PRJEB25962, sample SAMEA2042658) | human gut metagenome | biome: human gut; feature: human-associated habitat; material: faeces... | reverse complement strand
TATAAATTATATTGTATTAAATAATTTAGAAATTGAAATAAAAAAAGAATATGAAAATAATAATTATTTATATTATTATACAAAATATAAATTAATTAATTTACTAGAAAGAAGGATGTTAAATGAAATATAACAAAAAAATAATGATATGTAGTTTATTTATAATAATAAGTATTACTATATTAATTGTTATAAGTAGTAAAAGTACAAAAAAATTTAATTACAAAGGAAGTACTATTGCTTTAACTATTGATGGTAATAGTGCAACTTCTTTTCCAACAAGTGGTAAATATAATGTAACAGTTAATTGTAATAATGCAAAAGGTAGATGGAATCCTAAAACATGGAAATTAGAAATAACTAAAATAACTGGAACAGTTACCTGTGATGTTTCGTTTAACTCTAGTGTAACTAATTTAACTACGCAGGTAAATAATAAAGCCACTAGAAATGCAAATGGTAAAAGATATCAAGGTAAAAATCCCGATAACTATATATGGTTTAATGATGAATTATGGAGAATAATAGGAAATATTCCAGTATGTTTAACAAGTGGATGTGCAAGTACAGAAAACAGGGTAAAAATAATAAGAAATGATTCAATTGGAGGATTAGTATACAATACTACATCCAGTTCAACATGGATGGGAAGTAATATTCAAAATCTATTAAATACATGTTATTTAGGAAAAGAATCATTATGTGATAATTATTGTTATTCATATTCTACAACAGTAAAAGGGACTTGTGATTACTCATCAGATGGAATAGTTGCAACTGACTATTATGGCAAAATGGTTGAAGATGTATACTTTAATGTAGGAACTGGAGATGGAACATATAAAACAGCGTCAAATTATTATACTCAAGAAATTGCTACTCATGCATCTAGTACTTCAAAAATAGGACTTATGTATGCAAGTGATTGGGGTTATGCAATCGAAGACTTTACTGAAGGCTTAGGATATGATGGAAGTCCTCAAAATTCATCTGATAAAAACTGGCTATTTTCAAATGGTTATGAATGGACAATGAGCGCATATTCTTCTTCGAACCCTCTTAGCGCTAACGGCAGCGGCTATCTGGGTTTCGACTCGGCTTCGTTTGGCTATGCAGCTAGACCAGTCTTATATCTAAAATCTAATGTGTATGTAGTAAGTGGAACAGGAAGTAAGGTAGATCCATATAGGATAGGAATGTAATATAAATCGTTCTTCGCTTTTGTGAAGAGCGATTTTTTCTTGCAATAAAATGGTTTTGTGAGTATAATAGCTATTGCAGGTGGGTTATATGAATAGTGAAAAAGAAATGCTAGAGCAAATGAAAAATGATTTAGATAAATTAAATGATATGTTAAATAAAAGTGAAGGTAAGAATTATTATAGTAAAGAAAAAGCAAAAGTTATATGTAAAATAATTGCTCCTTTTGTGGGATTTACAGGGACATTTTCATCTTTATACTTTTTAACTATTGGAGTTCCCTTTATGAAACATAATATAAAAGCATATTTAAATAAAGAAACAACTACTTATGATGATAATACTAAAAGTGTTTATGAATACTATCAAAAAAAGCAATCTATTAAACCAATGCTTTATATATATGGCACTTGGGTAAAAGAGTCAGATTATTTTGTAAGAGATGTATCACTTTATACGGTGAGTGATGAAAATGAAGATATATTTGAAAATGGAACTTTAGTTTCAAGTGGAAAAGAAAAGTCTATAGAAATTACTGATAATCACAAATATAAATTAATGACTTATGATGTAGATAAAAACGAATTTAATTATGTTTTGGAAAGTAATGATGCTACTATAGTAAGAAACGTTTGTTATATACTTGCTGTATTTATTTCTTGTTTATGTGGATTTGCTTATAATGACTCTAAAATGAAAGGATATAAAATGGCTTTAAATAAATTAAAGGAAAATTATTATGAAGAATATGTAAAACTAGAAAAGATATTTAAAAGTAGAGTAGAAAACTATGAACTTCTTTCCGGAGAACATTATGAAAGATAAATTAAATAGTTTTATTCATTTAAATGAAAATGATATTTTGAGTAAATTTAATTCTAAAGATTTAAGACATTTATTTTTCTTACTCGAAGATTATTTAATAAGCTATAAAAAGAAATTAAATATAAATGATGATAATATTTCATTTGGACTTGAGATAGAAACAGAACATGCAAAAACAGGCTTAATAAAGGATTTTATACAAAGTAAATATCCTTCTTGGAGTTATTGTGGTGATAGTTCATTAGATAATGGCATTGAGGTATTATCACCAATACTTACTAATAATGAAAAGTCTTTTGAACAGTTAAAAAATGTTTGCAATTTTTTAAGAAAAAACTCTTTTATAGATGAAAGTGCTTCAGCACACATTCATGTTGGCGCTCAAATATATAATAATTTGGGGAGTGTTTATCTTTTATTTTTAATTTGGTTTGCTTACGAAAAGATAATATACAGATTTTCTTATGGTGAACATAATGCTGGAAGGAAAGAACTGTATTATTATGCTGATTCTATGTTATATAATGCTAAAGATTTGGTAGATATTTTTGAAAAAATATTTGAAAGTTCTGGCGATTATGCAAAATATGAACACGAGTTTTATAAGTATATACAGAAAATAGAAGGATATAAATCGCTTAATTTTACAAATGTTAGTCAGTTTGGTAAAAAAGAAGAAGGAAATACTATAGAATTTAGATGCCCTAATGGGACTTTAAATGAAGTTATATGGCAAAATAATTTAAATTTCTTTTTATCTTTAATGAATTATGCAAAAGATGGCTATAATAATGCAGATTGTGAATATTATGTAAATAAAGCAAATGATAATATAGATAGTGATTATGATTATAGTGAACTTTATTTAAAAGATGCTTTAGAACTTGCAGATTTAATATTTAAAACTAATCAAGATAAAATAGATTTTTTAAAGCAATATGTTAAATCTATTAATGATATTAATTATTCATATGATAGAGTAATTAGACTCACTAAATAAATCTCATTTCGCAAACTATGTAATTTGCGAAATGTTTTTTAATTTGATGACAAATGTTTAAATTGATGATATTATATATTCAAAGGGAGAAATGCTTGGAAATAATAATGTAAAAGTAACAAGTGAATCACTTTTGGAATTTTTAAAAAACTAAAGAACTAGCAAAAATGTGTTTAATTGTAATTATAAAACTCTTAATGAAGTATTAATATTATTAAAAAATATTTATAATGAATACCTAAAATGGAGTAAAAGAGGTAATATATAGTGTAAAGAAAAATCTTTACATTTTTATATAAAATATTTTAGAAAGGAAAAGTGTTATGAAAATAGGAATAATTTTTGCAATGGAAGAGGAAATTAATGAAACTTTAAAATATGCTGATGTTATTAATGAATATGAAATGTTTGGTATAAAGTTTTATGAAGTTTTGATTGATAGTAAAAACTGTATATTAGGATTATGTGGAGTAGGTAAAGTAAATGCCTCAAGGTGCACGCAAATTATGATTGATAATATGAATGTAGATTTTATTATTAATGTAGGTGTTGCTGGAGGTCTTTCAAATAACTTAAATGTACTGGATATAGTAGTGGGTGAAAAACTTGTTCAACATGATTTTGATATAACTGCTTTTGATCATGAAAAAGGCTTTATTCCTAACTGTGGTGTTTATTTAAATAGTGATGATTATTTACTTAATATTACTAAAAATATTTTAATAGAAAATGTAAATATTCATGAAGGAGTAATAGCCTCTGGTGATATATTTTGTACAGATAAACATATGAGTGAAAAGATTCATAATAAATTTAATGCATTATGCGTTGATATGGAAGGAGCAAGTATAGCTCAAACTTCTTTTTTAGCGGGAGTTCCTTTTATCGTTATAAGAAGTATTTCTGATATACCAAATAATCAAAATGTAATGACCTATGATAAATTTTTAGAAAGGAGTTCTAATATAGTTTCTTTATTTTTAAAAGAAATGATTGATAGATTATGACATTTGAAATAGAACTTAAAATTAGATTTAATGGTGATTATGTTTTTAATAGAGAAAAAGGAATTATAACTATTGAAAATGATAAAATAATAGGAAATATAGGTAATGATTTAATATATGGAGTATATAAAAGAAATATTATGTATCCACTTTTATATTCAGATAATGCTTTTTCTTTTTATAAAGATAAATATCTATTTACTTATCCATCATTATCTTCGAGTAATGGAACTATTTATGAAAATGATACTGTTGTTGGTAAATTTTCAATAGATTATATGAAAAAGATAGATGGTAATTTGGAACTTTCAAGTGAATATCATTTGCACTAATTTGACGTATTTTAGAAAAAATGGTATAATTACTACAGTTAAGGGGGATTAGAATGATAGATAAAATAATACAAACTAAAAATCATAGTTATGAAATGCTAGGAAAAAAGGATAATATAAATATTAAAACTTTTGGAGATTTACATTATTTCAAAAAATTTGATGATAGAAAACTTGAGCTAATTAGTGAAAATTTATCAAAAGAAGAATTAGAATATCTTTGTTTAGCAGGAGATATTATTGATAGCACAGATTTTCTAAAAACACATAAAGAAAAAAGTGAAAAATTACTTTTATGGCTTGAAAGTTTAGGAAAGAAGTATAAGACTTTTGTTAATTTAGGTTCACATGATTTTACTACTTGTGATTTTAAACAAGGACAAAATGACTTTCCAGAAGGTTATTGGAAAGAAGCTAATTCAATTAGTAATGTTTATGTATCACATTATGTACCATATTATGAAGATGATAAAGTTATAGTATTTTCTTTAGAACTTCCATATGAATATTATTTTAATGGAACTGGTAATGAAAGCAAAGAATATTTACTTAATAAACTTGAATTTGCAAAAAAATATACAAATTATGTAAGTAATTTAGATAATTCGAAAGTAAAAATATTAATAGTACATTCACCAATATATATGACTGATCCAAAAGTTATATCTTATATAAAAGAATTCGATTTCGTTTTCTGTGGTCATATGCATAATGGTATGGTATTTCCAATTGTTGATGATTTAATTTCAAATAATAAAGGAATAATTGCTCCGAATAAAACATTATTTCCAGATAATGCGAGAGGTACAAAAACTATTACTGTTAATGGTCATCAGATTCATTTGATTATCAATGGAGGAATAACTAAACTTCAAGAAAGTGCGGGATTCCTTGGTAACTTTAATGGATTTTATCCAATGAGCATTGATAAAGTTGATGTTAATGTAAGAAGCTTAAAAAAATAGCTTCTTTTTTGTTTTTTGATATAATCTTGATATTTTTTATTATGTATGCTAATATATTTGTCGTTATGGGGGAAAGTATGGAAAAAATATCTTATGAAAAATTTGTAAAATTAGTTAATAGTTTTGACAAGTTTAATGAAAAACTATTATTTGCTTTATATGAAAAATATGGAAAAGAAATTATTAATACTTATTTTGATAAAATGAGTAGTGATTTACAAGAGGATGATTTTTTAATATTTGCAAAAAAATATTCAGCATATTTTGATAATATATATGATGGTTCTTTAAAAAATGAATCTGGTGTAACTGATTTAATAAATCATATGTTTTATAGTCTTGGAACTGATAATACTAGTATTATGAATCAAAATGAAGAAATATATTATGGAAATATTTTAAATGAAGCAAAAGCTTTAAGTATATGTGAAAATAATGATAATTTATATCCAAAAGTTAATATTGCTAAAATATTAAAATCTATATATTTTTCTAATGATTATGAAAATAATTTAGAACTTTTAAAAGAGATAAAAAGTTTACCATATAAATTAGGTGATGATAACATTTTAAAAGGAGAACTACAATATATTAAAACAATGTTAAAACTTATAAATAAACCTAGTTATGAAGAATTTTGCAAAATATTTAATGAATTTAATTTTAATAATACTGATATAAGTGATAATATTTCATATGAACTTACTTTGTTAAAAAAATATATAATAGCTAAAAATAATTTCTTTAAGAGAAATATTAGATTAGTTTATTCAATATCAAGACATTTTAATAACGTAAGTAAAATGCAATTTAATGATATTATCCAAGAGGGTAATTTTGGTTTAATAAAGGCAATAAATAGATTTGATATTTCTAAGGGTAATAGATTTTCAACTTATGCTACTTACTGGATAAAACAATTTATTTTAAAAAGTTTAAATTATAATACAGATTTAATTCGTAAACCACATCAAATTAACTCTAAGAAAAGTATATATAATAAATTTATAACTGAGTATTATAGTAAATATAGATGTATGCCAAGTGTTGAAATCATTAGTAAAGAACTTGGTATAAGTAAAAATGATATATATGATTTTGAAAATAATTATGCATCATGTACTTCTTTAGAAATACCAATTAATAATGAAGATGGCTTTTTAAGTGAAGTTGTACCTGATAATGATGCAACTGTTGAGGAAGATATTATGAATAAAGAACTTTCTTTAATAGTTAATAGTGCTATGAATAAGTATTTAACTGATAGAGAAAAAGAAGTGTTAATGTTAAGATTTGGACTTAATGAAGATAGAAAAGAATATACTCTCGAGGAAATTGGTCAAAAATATGGTATTTCAAGAGAAAGAATAAGACAAATTGAGATTAAAGCTAGAAAGAAATTAAGATTTAACGATAAAAATACCGGTTTAAAGGATTTTTTACGTTAAAAAGTCACTATAAATTATAGTGATTTTTTTGTGAACTTTTGGGCAGTTTTTGCATACATTACATTAGGAAGGTGATATAATGTCAAACTTTAAAGAAATCGTTACTAAGGCAATAATAGGAAAATGTAAGAAAAAGGTAATTAGTTCCTATGACATAGAGTGTGATGAAAAACCAAATACTATACTTGGATGCTGGGTAATAAATCATTCTTTCAGGGGAGTTAATAATTTAGGAAAGGTTAATGTATCTGGTTCATTTGATGTAAATGTATGGTATTCATATGATAATGATACTAAAACAGCAGTTACAACAAGAAAGTTTTCTTATACTGATGCTATAAATGTTCCTATAAAGGATAATGGTAAGATTGATAATAATAGTGAAATCATTGTTAATGCATTAAAACAACCTACAGTAACAGATGTTAAAATTATCGGAGAACTTGTTAATTTAAAAATTGAAAAGGAACTAGGTATTGAGGTAATAGGTAATGCCACAGTAAAAATTCAAGTTGAGGATGATTATGATGATTATGAAGAAGTATATGATGAAGAAAATAATGATGAACTTAATATTAATGTTGATGATCTTAATGATGATTATTTAGAAAATAAGTAAGCCTTAATGGCTTTTTTTGGTGGTATAAAATATATAATTTATATTGTAAATTATAAAATAATTTGTTATATTTAAATAGTCAGAGTTTAGAAAGGACTAAATATAAAAAAGTTTGACAAATTATATTCAAAATCTGGTTTTATTAGAGATTTGGCTTTTAAAAAACTATTTATAGATAATTATGATTTATTATTTTATGTAGTGATGAAAACGTTAAATAGTTTAAATTTACCTATGAATAGTGATATCACTGTTTTAGATAATTTAGTTAGTGATAAAGTAACGTTAAAGAAAAAAGAAACTGATTTACTTTATGAAACTAGTGATTATTTAATAAATATCGAAGGAAATAGTGAATACTCAAAAGCCGTAAATGTAAAAAATATGTCATATGTTTTGGCACTACTTTTAAGACAGTTAAAACCTGGTGAAAATAATAAAATTAAAAAGGTTTTACAAATAAACATAAATAATGAAAATCCTTTGAATAATGGTGAATTTATGGGAGTATCTTTATTTACAGATGTCTTAAGTGGAAAAGTAAGATATGAGGATGCTATAGTCGTAGACTATAATCTTGAATATTTGAATAAAATGACATATAATGAAATTGCAAGTTTACAAGATGATGATATAAAGAAAATATTTTATGCATTTACTCGGGATAACAATGATAAATATTATGATTTATATAATAATAATGAACTTGGACAAGAGTTATTAAGGAGAATGGAAAAAATGATGGAAAATATCGATAGTATGTTTTATTATGATAAGGTAGAATTTGCTAAAACTGTAGGCGAGGAAATTGGTTTTAACAAAGGACAATCTATTGGTTTTAACAAAGGAAAGTCTATTGGCTTTAATAACGGCAAAAATGAAACAATTAAAAGTCTAATCAAAAATAATATGCCAGAGGAAGATATAATAAAATTCGTTCAAATATCCAAAGAAGAATTGGATAAAATAAAAAAGAGTATGAATAAATAAAATAAAGTTCATACTTTTTTCTTTAACTAAATAGTGTCAACAAAAAAAGGTTGACAGTTAAAAATAAGTATGCTATATTAATAATGTAATTGAAAGGAGAAAATTATGGCAGTTAAATTAAGATTAAAAAGAATGGGTTCTAAACAAAAACCATTTTATCGTATTGTAGCAGCTGACTCTCGTAGTCCAAGAGATGGTAGATTTATTGAAACAGTAGGTACTTATAATCCAATTAAAGGAAAAGAAGTAGTTACAGTTGATGAAGAAAAAGCTTTATCTTGGCTTTCTAAAGGAGCTATACCTACAGATACAGTAAGAAGTATATTATCTAATCAAGGGATTATGAAAAAATATGCTGAAAGTAAAAATGCTTCGAAGAAAAGCGTTAAAAAGGATTAATTATGGATATAAAAGAATATACTTCATTTTTAGTTAAAAGTATAGTAAAAAATCCAGATATGGTAAAAGTTGAAATGTTTGAAACTGAAGGCGAAGATCCAATAATTGAAATAATTGTTCATCATGATGATTTTGGATCAGTTATTGGTAAAGGTGGTAAAATAGCAACTTCACTTAGAACTGTTATTCAAGCTTATGCTTTTTTACATAAAATGCCTAAAGTTAAAGTAAATATTGATTCTTTTTAAAAAAAATAAAAACTGCTTTTTTGCAGTTTTTTTAGTTTCTATGTTTTTCATTAAATATGGTAAATGCATCATTTAATTCATCATAGGATAATTCTATAAGTTCATCATTATTTCCTAATTTAAATATTTTAAATAGGGAAGTATCTTCTTCATTACCATAATAAATGTATGTGTTATTATTATGAGTAATTGTTTCTATTTCAAAATAAGTTTTACCATCAAATTCCATTGTATTTAATTCTATCATTTTTATCTCCTTACCTTGTATAACTTAAACCTTCATAGTCAAGTACAAAACCTAACTTATCTGAAAGAGTAGTTGAAGTTACACTGATATTTGGTATAGTATGAGTTGGAACAATTGAGGAAATACATATTGTTGCTTCTTCATCTGTATAACCATTTGATATAAGCATATCCTTTAACGCATTATAACTATCATTAGTTATTTCACTATATTCTGGATTAGGTTTTCCATAAAGTTCATTATAATCATTTAATGCTACCAATGTCTTTCCTGCATCAATATCATTTTTTATATAGCAGTGATATGAATTTAGCATTTCATTTGTATCATGAGATATTTTTTGAAAGTTAGTAATATATTTTACACCAACAGCACTTATTGTAGTCATCGATGCAATTACAGTTCCAATAGCAATACGTTTTAGATTTTTTTGTCTTTTACGAATATTTCTTATTTTTTCTCGTCTTTTTTCAAGTTCTTTTTCTTTTTGATGATTTTTTTGCCTTTCAATTCTATCACTTACTTCACGTATCATTCTATCAAGTTCATCTTTTCTTATCTCACTTCTTGGAGATATACCTCTTTTTACATCTTGACTATGTTTATTAACTATTTCTGTAAATACATCCAGTACACTGTCTTGACTCATAATTGAGGATGTTTCTTTTATATCACTAACATTTTGAATAACGCCATCAGTTATTTGAACTCTTTGGCTTTTATTTACAATTCCAATTGTACCTGTTGGGGCAGCGTAACCACTCATCAAAGCACTAACTTCATCTTTACTTAATATTTTTCCAGTTTTAACATAATAAAAAATTGTTTCCATATCCTTATCTCCTACTATAAAAATTATATCATTAATGATGTGCTAAATCAATTACAAAGTTTTCTTATTTTTAATAAATTCTTTTAAAATTTTGGTAAGAGCTCTTTTTTCAATTCTTGATACATAACTTCTTGATATTTTTAATTCTTTTGCAATACCTTTTTGGGTCATTTCTTTTTGATTATTAAGTCCATATCTTTTAACAATAATTTCTTTTTCTCTAGGCGTAAGCATTTGCAAGTATTTTTTAAGTTCATTAATGTTATCTTTTTTAGTAAGATAATCAATTAAATCCAAATCTTTTTGAATTAATACATCAATTAAATTTACGTCATTTCCTTCTTTATCATAACCAATAGAATCTTCGAGATAAACATCATTATTACTTTTTTTATTTGCTCTAAAATGCATTAATATTTCGTTTTGGATACACCTTGCAGCATATGTAGTAATTTTAGTTTTTTTATTATTTTTATAGGTATCTATTCCTTTGATTAAACCAATTGTTCCAATAGATATTAAGTCATCAGTCATATCATTATTATTATTTGTATATTTTTTTACAATATGCGCTACAAGTCTTAAATTATGCTCTATAAGTTTATTACGAGCAGAAGTATTACCTTCAAGCATTAGTTTTACATATTTATCTTCTTCTTCAGGAGTAAGTGGTTCTAAAAAAACATTATTTGAATAACTTCCTGTAAAAAATAGTAATCCTTTTACAAGATTAATTAAATTAAAAAACATATTTCACTTCCTACTTAAATATATTTATGATAAACTATAGATATGAAAAAAAGATTTACAATGATTGATGAAAATTTTATTTGTGAAAACTGTGGTAAAGTAGTAAAAAAACTAGGATATAGTGCAAGAGATCACTGTCCATATTGCCTATATAGTAAACATGTAGATATATTTCCTGGTGATAGAGAAAATACTTGTAAAGGACTTTTAAAACCTATTGGGATTGAAAAGTTTAAGGATACTTATAAAATTATTTATAAATGTCAAACTTGCATGCAGTTACATAAAAATATTGTTGCCATAGATGATGATTTTGATAAAATAATTGAACTTTCTAAAAATATTTTATAGTATTTTTTTAATCTTTATGGTATATTTTTAGTAGGAGGATTAGATGAATAGAGTAGAGATTAAAAATTTTGCAAAGGAAAAACTTTCTGGTAATTTAGGTAGTATTTGGAAAATACTTATAATTGCTTTAGGAATATCTTTAGCATCTACATGTGTATTTAGTATTTTATTTAATAAAATGGATGCTGACTTTTTAGATTCTTTATTAGGAATTTTAATGATGCCACTTGGAATTGGTACTACGGCATTTTTTATAAGTTTAATTGAAAATGAAAATTTTGAAGCAAAAGATTTATTCAAATATTATCATGACTTTGTTAAAGTTATAGGCGTAACTATTTTAATGGGTTTAATTGTAATGCTTGGTTATATTTGTTTCATTATTCCTGGAATAATACTTACATTATCTTATAGTTTAGTACCAATAATTTTAATTAAGAAACCTGAACTTGGCATTGTTGAAACACTTAAATATTCAAGAGAAAAAATGCAAGGTCATAAATTAGATGCTTTTGTATTAGGACTTTCATTTATTGGTTGGGCAATACTTGGAACACTTACAGTTGGTATTTTATATATTTGGTTATTTCCATATATGCAACTTACATTTACTAAATTTTATTTAAATATTTTAGGGGAAAATTAAAAATTCTCCGAAAAAGAGATAAGTTCTCTTTTTTTTATGTAGAATTCTCCGGTGAAATATGATATAAGTAAATTAGAAAGGCAGTATATGAAGAATAACGAACTAGGTGAAAATATTTATTTTTTGCGAAAAAGGAAAAAATTAACTCAAGAAGATTTTGCTAAAAAAATGAAGATATCAAATAAAACAATTAGTAAATGGGAAACGGGTTATTCAATTCCAAAATTTGATGATTTATTAAAAATAAGTAAATATTTTAATGTACCAATTAATGTATTAATTAATAAAGAATTACTTGATAATTATAAAATAAAAAGTAAGTTTACAAGATATTTATCTTTTGAATATATTAAATATTTTCTTTTTATATTAATGATTATCTTAGTATTACTTTTTTATAAGTTTTATTTTAAACCAACAGTAAGAGATTTTCCTACATTTGATGAAAACTTATCAATTGAAGGTTATTACTTTGATAATCACAAACAAGGATATACCGTAATAAGGGGTGCATCCTATATTAATAAACCAATCGAGTGTAATAAAATTTCTCTTAAGATTATAAAAGAAAATGATTTATACTCATATTATAATGTACTTTATAAAGGTTATACTTATGATGAGAAAGTAAATATAAATAAATACTTAAATAGTATTAATTATATTGGTGTAGGAATACTTGACACAAAAAGATTAGATTATACACTTACTTGTGATGATAAAGTTATAAAAGGGAAAGTGTATTTAGAAACGGATTAATAGAAAAGAGGTAGTGTTTATGAAAAAAAGTTTTTTGATTTTAATTTTATTACTTGTTTTTAGTAATGTATATGGAGTTCAAAACGAAGATGTTTTAGTTTCCTCGACAAGTAGATATTTTAAAACAGTTACAAGGGAATATGATTTGCAGAATATAAATAGTAATCATTCACAGACTTTTGAAATTACTGAAGAAGAATTTGAAAATTTTAATATTGGTTTAAATGATGTTGTCAATACAACATATAAAAAATTAACAACAAATATTTATGCATCAGGAAATTTATATAAATATGAAGTTGTTTTACAATGGAAAAATATTCCTAAAGTACGTAGTTACGATATAATAGGAATCGCATATGATTCAAATGTTATTTATAATAGTGATATGGATTTTAAACAGAGTGTTACCGGTACTAGTTCATCTTATGTTTTACGAGATTATAACGAAGTTGATTCGCCATATGGTTATACTGCTGTTTTTCAATTTCCAACGGAAAATATTGTGGGTATCACTCAAATTTTTTCTTTCAAAGTGAGAAAAAATGCTAGTACAGTTTACTTACAAACAGCAGTTGGTGATTATTCGCACGCCATATCAAGTATTTCATCAAATAATGCCATTAAACATTCAATTTCAACACAACGTGGTATAGAATTAAATGATTCAATAAAAAATTATTATGACAGTATTGTTTTTTCACAAGCAACCTGGAATGGTACTTGGTAAATAATATTGTATTGTAATAGATATAGATTTTGTAATAGTAATTTTATTGTAGGTTTATTTATAAAGAAATATTAAAAAGAAAATCAGAGGGAGAGCAATTGGTAAAAATTCTCTAAATAATTGATAAACTTCTCCAAAAAAAGGGTGAAGTTCTCCGAAAAATCTATAGAATTCTCTTTGAAAATATTGTAATATTGAACTGTAAAAGGAAGTTTTACAGAAAGGAGGTAAGTTTTGAAAAAAGTAGTATCTATTTTAAAAATCATAATGTTAGTGGCTTGTAGTATGTTGGGTGTTGTTAGTGCAAAGTCTACTGATGGTTCAATTGGCTATGGCGAAGATGTAATTGTTACTAAAAATGAAACGACTGGAGATTTACATACTGCAATAGTTGCTTCAAATGTTGTTAATGGACCAATTAAAGTTGAAAATACTATACAAAGAAAAAATTCTTCTGGTAATTTAGTTAATAGGGGACGAGGCTATTTTTATATGGCAACAATTGGACAAGATTCTCATATTAATTATAGTATTGGTTCAACAGCTCAAACAAGAAGTGTTTGGTTTAATATGACAAATAATTCTTTTTTACAAGGAAGATTTTACATTAATAACGGATTGCTACCTTAACAGGTTGGGTGTAGTTATTTGACTACACCCAAAATATTTTTTGAATTTAGAAAGAAGTGATGTTTATGAAAGAATATATAATAACAAAAAATATAAGAAATAAAAGAAATATATTTTTAATAATATTGTTTTTGATATGTTTTATTTTAGTTAATTTTACAATAATATATTATCAAAATCATGTCTATAAAATAAATAAATCAATAAATGATAGTATTGATGGAAGAACTTTTTTAGTTAGTCCAAAATCAAACATTATTCAGAATATGACCGAAGAGGAATTTTATAATTATAAATATGATTATGATAAAATTAATAGTATAGAACATGTAGTAGCATCTTTTCCTGCACATGTTCAAAGTGGTTATGATTCAAGTTTAAAAGATGATTATTATGATGGAACTTTATATTTGAAATATGGAAGCAAAGAAATATTAAAAATGGATGTCATTGGGCATAAAATGAAAGATGATGATAGAAACGTAATGATATGTCCAATTAAGTTCCATCCCTCTAGTTATTCGTTTGAAAATACCGGAAATTTAAAATTTATTGATGGTAAATCATTAATTGGTAAAAAAATTGATGTTATGTATGATTTATATGAAAAAAATGAAAAAGGTAAAAATGTTATTGTTGGACAAAAAAAGATTCCATTTGAAATAATTGGAGTATATGATAATGAACTTAATTATGAAGAATATAATACTTGTTTTGTCGGAGGTAAGCAGTTATATGAAATGTATGATGACTATCTAGGAAAATTAAATTCTTATCAATTATATTCTATAGATGTCATTACTGACAGTGCTAAAAATACAAGTTATGTAAAGGGCGAATTAAATAAACTTGGCTATAGTACATTGAATAAGGTAGTTATTGATTATGGTGAATTACTTCATATAGAAATGATATGTATAGGAATTATTGTAATTACAAGTATCTTAACTTTAGGAATAAGTGCATTATATATTAAAAAATATGTAATTTATAGTAGCTATGATATAGCATTATTATATGCTTTAGGATATTCAAAAAAGAAAATAGAAAAGATATATTTTTACAATGTGCTATATGTTATAGGTATAGGATTTGTAATAAGTAATTTTATTTCTATAATTGTAAGTTTATTTATAAATACTAAAAGTATAATATATTGCCTTTTAGGAACAACAATTATAGGTATAGCAATTATATTATTAAATTATTTATTTATTAAAAAATTATTAAAAAGAAAATCAATATATTTTATGAAGGAGAGTAATTAAGATGGTTTTAGAAATTAAAGATTTAATAAAGAATTATTATCATAAAGAAAAGAAAATTGAGGTATTAAAAAGTTTATCTTACAATTTTGAAAAAGGAAAATTCTATGGAATAATGGGACATTCTGGTTCAGGAAAGACAACATTATTTAATATTATTGGTACTATTGACAAAGAATATAATGGAAATATTTTAGTTAATTCAAAAAATATATCTAGTTTAAATGATGAAGATATGGCAAGTTTAAGAAATTTAGAAATTGGTTTTGTATTTCAAGATTTCTTTCTTGATGAAGGATTAACTGCTTTAGAAAATGTAATGGTTCCGATGATCATTAATGCAAACATTCCTAAAGAAGAAAGAGAAGTAATTGCTAAAAAACTTCTTAAGGAAGTTGGCATGGAAGATAGAGAAAAACATTTTCCGAAGGAACTTTCTGGTGGTGAAAAACAAAGAGTAGCTATTGCAAGAGCATTATCAAATAATCCAAATATTCTTTTATGTGATGAACCTACAGGTAATCTTGATGAAGAAACAGAAAATAAAATATTTGCTTTATTAAAAAATCTTAGTAAAAGTGGTAAATGTGTAATAGTGGTTTCACATAGTAATGAAGTAAAAAGTTATGCTGATGTAATGCTTTATTTAAAAGATGGTAAATTAAATGAAATTGCTGATTAAGAGTTTTTATCAAAGAAAAACCACTAAAATATATTTATATATTTTGATTTTAATAATAATGATTATGAATTTAATTAATGTGATGGATTTAAACTTACAAAAAATATCTGAAAATAATTATGCTAATACAACAATAGGTTATGTTAATCAAAATGTTTATCCTTATGAAGATCTTGTTAAAAGTAATTATTTTGCAAATATTAAAGAGGCTGTTTTTACCGATAGTATTATTAACGAAGATAAAGATAATGCATTTACTACTCTAGGTACATTAAATAAACTTGTAATTATGAAAAATGATACTCTAAAAAATAATGAAATTATATTGGTATATATGGATGATTATTATGAAAATAATAAAGATAATTTAAAAAATAATAAAGTAGTTCATATTGATAATAAAGAATATGTTATAAAAAATATTAAATCTGATAGTAATATTTCATATGTTGAGTTATCAAGTGAAGAATATCAAAAGTATGTAACTAACGAAAAAGTTTATTTCTTTAATTTTAAGAAAGATGTTAGTGTTATAAAAAAAGATTTTATTAAAGTGCATGATTTTACAAATGAAGATTCTAATAAAATTAAATATACAGGAATGTTAAAAAGATATTTAAATGTAATAAAAATATTTAATATATTGTTTATGATTTTTTCACTAGTTTTTTATATAATAACAATAACTAATTTATTATATGATTTAAGGAAAAATTATAAAATGGAATATTATTTAGGATTTTCTAAAAAGAAAATTAAATATTTTACATTTTTAAAACTTTTACATTTACTATTAAGTTCATTTGTAATAGGTTTAGTTTTATCAATTATATTGCTTTTTATATTTAGTTTATTTAAGAGTATTACAGTATTTTTTGGTTATAATATTTTTCTAGTATTTATACTTTATTTAATTATTATGATAATATTTGTAATCTATGAAAGGATAAAAATATGAATGATATTAAATTTGGTAAGTATTTAAAAAGGGTTCGAAAAAAATATAATTTTTCTAAAGAATATGTTGCTAATATATTAAAGGTTAAAGAAAGTTTAGTAAGTGATTGGGAAAGTGGAAGATTAACACTAAATGATGAATATATGGAAAAATTATCTTTATTTTATGGAGTTAATTTATATAAAAAAAGAAGTAAAAATATTACTATGGAATTAATTATAATGATTATTATCTTTTTAGTTTTATCATTTTGTATAAGATTTTATTATTTAAATAAATATGAAATGAAAGAATTTAAATTAGATAGTTATAATTATAAAGTAGAACCTACAGGAAAATATATATATGCTTATGATAATAGTTACCTTTTTATAGATAATATAAAATATAATGGTGATGATGTGACAACGAAAGTAACTTTTTCAATTTTAGATAATGAAGGAAATTTAATTGAGGGTTATACAGAAACTAGTGAGACTGAAGTAGGTGTAAATGAACTATTAAAGAATATTAAAACAAGTATAAAAAGAAATTTTGGTAACAAAGAAAAAGATAAAATATATTATACATTATATTTTAATGGAAGAGTCATTAGAGATAATTTTGTTATATTACCTCTTAAATGACTTTTTTTATTTCTTCGATAAATATTGAAGGATTATTTTTTGGTACCATTAGATAAGTTTTAAACTTGCATCTTGTAATGGCTACGAAGAAAACTCTTCTTTCTTCGGCAAAAGGGTAGTCATCCTCTTTCGAAGATACATAAGATAAAATATTATGATTTTCAATTTTATTTGGAAGGCCATAAGTTGAGTTTGATACATTTAAAAGAATTACATAATCCTCTTCGAGTCCTTTAGCGGAGTGAATAGTTAGATATTTATATTCTTTATCATTGTATTTTAAAATACAATTATTATATTCAAAATCTTTATCAATATATTCATATATATCTTTTTGATTTCTTCCTAAAATAAGAATTTTTTTATCTGATAATTTATTAAGTAAATTCTTAAATTTTTTCTTAGCATTTAAATAATATATAATTTCTAAAGGTTTATTAATATGAGTAAATCCATGCATACTTTTATCAAGTTGAAAAGGATTTTTATTAATAAAATTAGCACTTATATCAATTAATTCTTGACTAAAACGATAAGTATTAACAAGTTTTAATTGTTTTAAATTATTAATATATTTATGAAGATTTAAAAAGATAAATAAATCACATCCTGAAAAATGATAAATACTTTGAGCATCATCACCAACTGCAGTTAAAATTGCTCCAGTATTATCAATTATTGTTTTAGCAAGATTAAATCTAATTAATGAAGTATCTTGAAATTCATCTATTATAATGTATTTAAAATATTTATAATTATATTTTATATTTAATATTTTAGTAGCAATAATTATTAAATCATCAAAATCTAGACTACTTGTTGAATTTTTTTCTTCTTCATAAAGATAAAATATATCAAGAATAATTTTGAGTAAATATTTATCTTGATAATCTTTAACTATATTATTTAAACTATTTATATTATGATTATTAGTTTTAAATAAATTAATAAATGTTTTAATTAATTTTTTTAAAGAAATATATTCATTTTTACCTTTATCAAGTTTTGTAATATTTAAATATCTACATAGTTTTGCTTTATCTTTAATTGTCATAAGATATTCTTCGATAATATAGTCAAGTAAAGTATCACAGCATATTTGATAATTAATTTTATTATATTTTAAAATATCAATTGCAAGTCTATGAAAAGTAGTTATAAAGATATTACTTCCTAGTTTTTTCTTTAGATCATCAACACTTTTATTTGTAAATGATATTAAAAGTATTTCACTTTTATTAGTGCCATTTGCTATTAAGGTTTTTACTTTTTCACAGATAGTTGTACTTTTACCACTTCCAGGTCCTGCGATAACAAGACAGTGTCCAGTTTCATTTACAACTTTCATTTGGTATTCATCAAGTTTAGACATAAGGTTCCTTTCCTCATATCATACGTCCAAAAAGATATTATCAAAATTTTAGATAGATGTAAAGAGTTTAATGAATGTTTATTTTAACAAAAAAATGCAAGTGAAACCTCTTGCATAAATATATGAATAAATGTTATATTATAAGTAGGTGAACGTGAAGGAAGTTCGCGTTACCAAAATAGTTTGATAGCGCTATCCGGCTATAATAGATTTCAAAATATGGTATAACCACATAATGATTTCTATCATAATCTGGACGGCGCGTTTTATATACTCTGGGTAGCTATTCCAGAGTAACATAGGGTAATCAAAATTACTACTCTTTCGAGGTTCTTTTTGCTCATTTACATTCCTCCTTTCATCTAGTGAAAAATCTTGGTGCACCAAAACCCCTAGAAAAAATTAAGAAGGTAACGCCATTTCCTGCACGTTCGAGTAGTTATTATACATATTAAAAAAGTAATTGCAAGGATAGGGCAAAAGATGTCAAAACTAGACATGGATTTGTTAATACTATTGTAAAGTAAATTGATTTTTTGTTTATTTAACTATTAAAAAATAGTATACTTAATATGGTGGTAAAATTGAAAAAGGTAAAAAAAGTAGTTGGAGTTGCTTTTATAGAAGATGGTAAACTTTTAATAGTAAGAAGTGTAAGAAGTAGTAAAAGTAATACATGGACTTTAATTGGTGGTGGAGTAGAAGAGGGAGAAAGTGAAGTTGAAGCGGCGATTAGAGAAGTAAAAGAGGAGTTTCATAATGGCTTTACTATTAGTGAAGAAGATTTAAAACCACTTATGTGTTTTAAAGAAAGTGCCGCAAGTGATCCAGAACTCGATATTATTATGACTATGTTTATATGTAAAAAGAAAATGGATAAAGTATATTTTACAAATGAAGAAATTATAGGCTATCATTTTTATAAAATAGGTGAGACAAAATACAATTTATCCTCGGCTATTAGGGATCATTTTATACCTTTTGCTGTGTCTGAAGGACTATTATTTTAAAAAAATTACAAAAAATTTAAAAAATGATTAATTTTTGCTTGCATGTGCAGATATTATATAGTATAATTTTATTTGTCAGCAAGATAAAGGTTAATGGGAGATTAGCTCAGTTGGTTAGAGCATCTGCCTTACAAGCAGGGGGTCATAGGTTCGAGTCCTATATCTCCCACCATTAATGCCGACATAGCGTAACTGGTAGCGCAACTGACTTGTAATCAGTAGGTTGGGGGTTCGACTCCCTCTGTCGGCACCATTATAATGTAGAAAATCCCGTATATTCGGGTTTTTTTAATGCCTTTATTTTCAAAAATCATGGTAATTTCCATTGTTTTCTATGTGGATATTTACTCCATACCTCTACTTTCTACAAAAAGTAGATGATTTTTTAAGCATTTTTTTGTTATTTTGACAAATGATATAATTTTGTGATACTACTTATACACAAAAGCAGTATTACTTTATATATCAACTATTATGTTGATATATAATTGTTCTCATATAAGCGTATCGGCAAAAACTGAATATTTGGCTCCTTGCAAGTTTCTCAGTCTTTTATAGACTGTATTTTGTTCCTTGCGAACACCAGACACTAAGACACTATTTAGTAGTGTCCTTTTTTGTAATTTGCAACAGTAGATTCACTAGCATTTAAATTTTTAGTGGGTTTTGTTTGATAAATACCTTTTTTCTCTTAAATATTTAACATTTAAGTTTGTAAAATTTTTATTATTTACTATATATTTATCTTCTTACACAGAAAAATTATATAGTATAAATCAACAATACTATGACAAAATATTAAAAATTAATGTCTTTCAATTTTTTTTAATTCTTCTTTTTCAATTTCATTAATAGATTTTTCAGGAGTTGGTAATTTTTCAGGTGTAGTACCACCAATCTTAATGATAGTATTTCTTATTGCTTGACCTACCATATGATGAGTGTTACAAGCATTTTTTTCTCCAGTAATATTATTGTTCTTAATTACTTCATCTGTTTGAGTAATTCTAAATAAGTTTGCTGCTAATTCATTGCTGCCCATATAGTCTAGTATTTCTTTTTTATTAGGATCAATACCTTTTCTTTTTGCAATGTCTTTTGCTGTTTCTCCACCATAGAGTCCTTTATAACCATAGTCATTAAATTTTGCATAATTTATTACTCCAGCTTTTTTTGCAGTATCAAATAAGTATTTATTTTTGTTTTTAACATTTATTCGTGTATATAGTCTTTTCCCATCTTCATTTAATTTATTATATTCTTCTTGAGTTAATTCCATTTTTCTTGTTTGAACAGCAAAATAAGTTTGCCCTAATGCAACGGATTTGTGTCTTACTGGACTTGCATTTTGAACTATTAAATAACAAGCATATCTACTTAATTTATAATCTATTACCTCTTTTGTTGTTGCACCAGATTTTACGATTTTCCCCTTAACGGGAAAATGGTCATTAACATTAACTCCACTTAAATTACAACTTATCTTTGCCTTATTTATTACTTTTACAAAGTGTTCCCATTTGCTATATTCAAGAGCTGTCATTAATTCTCTAGCTTCCCAATATTCATTACCTAACTCATCAATATGCTTAATGTCATCAAATATTTTTTCTTTGTATTCTTTTAATTCATTGTTTTCTTTAACTTCAGTATTCATTTATTAATTCTCCTTTCGTATTTGCTTTATAACAAAATATTTGTATTTTCTTCAACATGAGTAGTATTATTATTATTTCTCTTTTTTTGTACCATCTAAGATATCTGCCATTTTTAATAATTTATTAAGGCTTTCTTCATTTATATTTCAATTTTCATCAGTAAATTCACTAGTATTTAAATTTTTAGTGAGTTTTGTTTGATAAATACCTTTTTTTCTTAAATATTTAACAATTATGTTTGTAAAATTTTTACTATTTACTATATGTTTATCTTCTTACACAAGAAAATTATATAGTAAAAGTTTACTTTTTTCAATAATATTATGGCAAAATATCAAAAACTAATATATTTTAATTTTTTTAAACTCTATATTATGATACTATTTTATTTATTAAAAACAATTTTTTTCATAAATTGGAATTAAATCTAATTTTTTATTATAAATATCTATCTAAAAAACTTGAAAAAGAGGTAAGTAGTTTGTTATAATATTAGCGTACTTGAAAAAGGAGGGATAACTATGGCTAAAAATGAAAATAGAAAAGAAGTTACTATTAAATGTACTAATTGTGGTAAAGAACTTCGTCCAGTAAGTAAAAATAAGAAAAATAATCCTGAAAGATTAGAACTTAAAAGATACTGCGCAGCTTGTCATAAACATGTTGTAGCAAAAGAAAAGAAATAGGAGGTAAATTATGTTTATTAATATTAATGATATTAAAAATGGTATGACAATTATTATGGATGGTAATTTATGTACTATTCAAGAATTTCAACATGTTAAGCCAGGTAAAGGTCCTGCCTTTGTAAGAATTAAACTTAAAAATTTAAGAACAGGTTCTACAGTTGAGGATACTTATAATACTAACTTAAAGATTCAAAAAGCTCATATTGATAGAACTGAAGTAAGTTTCTTATATGCTGCTGGTGATAATTATACATTTATGAATAATGAAACTTATGAACAAATTGAAGTTCCTACTAAAGTTTTAGGAGATAATGTTAAGTTTATTAAAGAAGGTTTAACTTTAACACTTGATATTTATGAAGGTGAAATTATTGGTGTTACACTTCCTGAAAAAGTTGAATATGAAGTTATTGAAACTGAACCAGCTGTAAAAGGAAATACCACTAATAACGCTAATAAAGATGCTAAAATTGAAACAGGTTATACTGTAAAAGTTCCTTTATTTATTAATCAAGGAGAAAAAATTTTAGTTTCTACTAAAGATGGAAAATATTCAGGAAGAGCATAATGCTCTTTTTTATTTATAAGAAGTTTTTTATTTATTGAATATTTAACTAAATAATGATAAAATTTAATAGTAGAGTACAAAATGTATTTTTTATGAATGGAGAGTTAAGTATGAAAAATAAAAAAAGTAATACTATATTAATTATACAAGGTGTGTTATTTATAATCTTAATAATTGGAGCAGCTTATGCATATTTAGGAACATTTAATATAAATTTAAATAATAATGTAGCAGTTAACATTAATTCTACAAGTCCTGGTAATTTATCTTTTATTGCAAATTCTACTCAGTTAAATATACAAGTACCTGATACCTCAATGGCTCAGTATAATACAAATAATACAGTTGCTGCGAAAGAAGATACTGGTTTTGTAGATATAACTTTAACAGGAGCAGAAGGTTTTTTAACAACATGTTCTTATGATTTAGTTTATGAATATAATACAAATAGTGATATATATGGTAAAACTGTACCAGTTACTACTGATGCTACTAAAGAAATAACTATTGAAGTAAATGGTATGAATGGAAATAATCATTTTGCTACAGAAACTAATTTTAATTTTGATACAAGTAAAGGATGGAGTAATGCTACTTCCACAAAAGGAGCAAAAGTTACATTAGTAACTGGAGCTACATTAAAAAGTTTAGGTACAGAACAATCAGTAAGATGGAAAGTTATTGGTAGATATTATAATTTAGATTTAAATCAATACGCTTTAAGTGGTAAATCTTTTACTGGTAAAATATATGTAGAAAATGTAAATTGTTCTACAAAAGATGGTACAACAGTTAAAAAAGGTTATGAAACAATACTTGCTAATAATGGTGGTAAAACTGCAATTGAGGCAAAAACATCACCTTCATTTGCAAGTATAGAAACTAGTAATGCTGGAATGTATTCATATACAGAAGGAACAGGTAAAACATATTATTATAGAGGTGCAGTAGATAACAACTGGGTAAAATATGGTAAGTTTAAAGCAGACCAAATTGTTTACAGAGGTTTTAGAGACGATACAACAAACACTGATGTATGGTTTGATAGTGTAAATAATCAGGCTAACTACATAGATTACCCAACATTAGCAGAATGTCAAACTGGTGTGGATTATGATTCAACATATAACTATAAATGTAAAGAAGTAGTATATGCCAATAAAGGTGATGATATGTACTGGAGAATAATAAGAGTAGATAAAAATAATAAAATAAAAATGATATATGCAGGAAGTAAAGCACCGAGTGAAAATGCAAAAGTTGCAATTACTGGGGCAGATACAAATATGGGCTTTACAGCTTATAATAATAAATATGATAAAGCAGAATATGTAGGATTTCAATATACAACTGGTTCTCAAAGAGGAACAAACACAAATAGTACAATAAAAACATATTTAGATAATTGGTATACAAAATATTTTAATGAAAATATAGGAACATCAAGATTTGTTAAAACAACATTTTGCAATGATAGAAATACATCTAGTACATGGGCATCGAAAGGCAGTGATTTTGAATATGCTCCATATACTAGATTAAGTTCAAGTACTCCAACACCTACGTTCGAATGCAATAGTTTAGATGTGGCAACAAATAATTTTGGACTAATAACAGCAGATGAAATTGTGTTAGCAGGTGGAAAATATGCTACGGACAACAGCGCTTTCTATTTAAATAATAATATGGGATATTGGGCAGGCTCCCCTCGTGAGTTCAGTGATGGTGGTTCTTGTGTGTTTGGACTTTATCCAATTGATGGTCTGAGTGATGACTATGTTGTTCATCGTTATAATGCGGTCCGTGGCGTAGTTTCTCTATCCTCTGAAAGTAAGTTAGACATGAAAAAAGAGTTATCTATACATAGATTCTCTTTTTCTTTGTCTTTCTAATTGTTTTTCTCTTTTTAAGATAAAAGGGAAGTTAAAGAATATTTCTCTTTCATCTTCATTTGCATCCACTAAAGTAACATTTAAGTTTGAGGTAACTTTAATAATTTTACCATTTTCTAAGTTTTTAATTTGTTTAGTTTTAGGGTCAAAGTAGTAATGCCAATTAAGTTCTTTATAAGGAATAATACCTTCGACTAAATTATCTGTTTTAACTCTAATAACACTTTCATTAATATCAGTTACGTAAACACTAAATTGTTGATTAATAAAATTTTGCATATACCAAATATTACAAAGTTTATCAGCTTCTGCTTCGGCCTTCATTTCATCTTTTTCTTTTAAAGACGCTTGAATGGCGGCACTTTGCAATATTGATTCTAATTTTTCTATTTCCTCTTCATTAGGAAATTTTTCTTCATAATAATCTATTAACATATGTACACATAAGTCACAAAGTCTTCGTATTGGTGATGTAAAATGTGTATAACAATTCTCTGCGAGTCCAAAATGTCCTATATTATTTGTATCATAACCAGCTTTTTCCATGGCTCTTAAAATATAAGATGAAAGTATTGGAAATTCTTTTTTATTTGCTAAACTATTAAGTATTTTTTGAATTACATGAGGGTCATTTACATCATTTATTTTTTGAATTTTAAAACCAAGTGATGTTATAAATTTTACGGAATTAACAAATCTTTCAACATCAGGAATATTATGATTACGATAAATAAATGGTAAATTGTTGTAATAGAAGTGTCTTGCTATAGCACAATTAGCTTGTACCATAAATGTTTCAATCATTAATTGTGATGCACCAGTTTTTAGAACTTTAATATCTGTAATATTTTCTTTTTCATCATATATTCTTTCTTGCTCTGAACTATCAAATTCCAATTTTCCTTGACTAATGTTAATTTTATTAATTTTAAGAGCAAGTTCATAGGCGTTTTTTAAATCATTTACAAAAGGTTCATAGCCTTTTGGAATAATATTTTCTTCGAGAATTTTATTAACATTTGAATAAGACATTTTCTTTTTAGAGTTAATTACCGCTTTAACAATACGGTCACTTTTTTGATTACCTTTTTCATCATATTCCATGATAACAGTACGTGTTAGTCTATCAACACCTTCGTTAAGTGAACATATTCCATTGGAAAGCTCTTTTCCTAACATTGCGGAAACGTAGTAGGCAATATAAGCACTTGTACCTCTTTCAAAAGCATCTGCAAAAATTGCTGTACCATATTTTACATAATGACTAACGTGAGCAATATTTACATATAAAGTGTAAGGTACATTTTCTGATTTTTCTACTAAAATAGCATCATCTAAATCTTTTGCAGTATCACAATCTATTGTAACTATATTTTTATCACGAAGGTCAAGTCTTCCAATAATTTCTTCATCGGATACTTTAGTGGGAATATTTTTTAATTCTTCATAAGTTTCTTTACTATATGTCGGGTTAAAACCATAAGAAATTGCTATTTCTTCCATTTTTGATACTTTTCCAAGTACTGTATCAATTTCTGCATCATAATATTCATCATATCTTGTTGTATATAAATTTACTAAAAATTTTTGGCCTAAAGGGTATTTTCTTAAAATCTTTTTACTTATACCAATTTTATATTCACCTTTAGAATGGGTATCTTTTAAATATAGGTTATTATTTTCATCCATTTTAAGTTCACAAAGAATTTTACCTTTGGCTCTTTTAAGTATTTTTATGACTTCATAAGTTTTACTTTTCTTAACTTTTTTTACAATAACTTTATCACCGTTTAAAGCGGAATTTAATTTATTATCTTTGATTTCGTGAAAGTTATTTCCGATTCTAACAAAACTTTTTCCATTATTATCTTGGACTATGGTTGCAACTCTATAATTTTTTGGGAATTTATGATATACAAAATCATCATCTTCGTATATTTTTCCTTCACACTCAAGTTCGAATAATATATGTTTAAGTTCTTCATCAATCTTTTTCTTCGAGGAATTTAAAAGTTTTTTAATACCGTGGTACGTAACATTTAACTCTTTTTCATTTTCTATAATTTTTAATAACTCCTCTTTCACAAAACCCTCCTTAAAATAACTATTTTTATAGTATCACACTTTTTTTATGATGTAAATTGTGTTATGATTAAATTATGAAAAAAGTAGTTGTTTTTATTTTAAGTTTATTTATTTTTAATTTTGTTAATGCTGAAAGTGATAAAGCATTATTTTCAAAATGTGTAGATGGTGACACTGCATATTTTTTAGTAAATGAAAATGAAATTAAAGTAAGGTTTTTAGCAATTGATACTCCAGAAAGTGTAAGTACAAATGTAAGTGAGCAGCCTTTTGGAAAAGAGGCTAGTGATTATACATGCAATAAAATATCTAATGCTAATGAAATTATTTTAGAGTATGAAAAAAATAAAACAGATAAATATGGAAGAACTCTTGCATGGGTATGGGTAGATGGCTCATTACTTCAGGAAGAACTTATTAAAAATGGTTATGGACAAGTTGCTTATATATATGGAAAATATAAATATACTGATAGTCTTTGTAAAGTTCAAAAATATGCAATAAATAATTTATTAAATGTATGGAGTAATACCTCTTATGAAGAAGGTTATTGTAAAAATAAAGATGTTGAAAATACTGAAAATAATATTATATATGATAATATAGATAGTGTTAATACTGATGAAAAAACAAAAGAAACTTTAGATAAACTTGATAAAATATCAGATAAAATGGATAATGTTATGAACTCACCTAAATTTGATAATATACTTCTTTATATAGTTTTAATAGGTTCAGTAGTATCATTGATTTTTAAGGAAACTAAAAAGAAAAAGTAATAGGCTTTTTAATTAACTAATGCATCTTATAGGAAATATAATACTATGAGGTGTATTTTTAATATGATTAATTATCTTTCAAATTATAATAATATTTTTTTAGCTTTTATTGCTTGCTTATTTACATGGCTAATTACCATTTTAGGAGCAATGGTTGTATTTCTATTTAAAAAAGTTAATAAAACGTTACTTGATGCAATGCTTGGTTTTGCCGCAGGCGTAATGATATCGGCATCGTTTTTCTCACTTATTTCACCAGCACTATCTATGTCTGAAAATTTAAATATTAATGGACCAGTTATAGTTACAATAGGTTTCATATGCGGAGGTCTTTTACTTTTTATTGGTGATAAAATATTTCCTAAAATAATTAAAAAAAATGAAAAAGCAAAAAACTTTAAAAGAACATTTATGTTAATTTTTTCAATAACTCTTCATAATATTCCTGAAGGCCTTGCAGTAGGGGTGGCCTTTTGATCACTTCGATATAATTTACATGGAGCTTCATTAATATCAGCAATAATACTTGCATTTGGAATAGGACTTCAGAACTTCCCTGAAGGTACAGCAGTATCTTTACCACTTAAAAGAGATGGTATGAGTTCTAAAAAAGCATTTTTAATTGGTAGTTTAACTGGAATTGTCGAACCAATTGCAAGTGTTATCGGAGCATTACTTGTTTTAAAAGTTAGAACTATTTTACCATTTTTACTTGCATTTGCCGCAGGAGCGATGATATATGTTGTAGTAGAGGAACTTATACCAGAAAGTCAAACTAATAAATCTAAAGATTTAATGGCTATTTTTACAATTCTAGGTTTTGCAGTTATGATGTTTTTAGATGTATTTTTTGGATAATATATAAATTAACTAGAGAAATAACTCTAGTTTTATTGTGTAAATATATTTACACTTTTTTATATGTTAATTAATGTAAACTAAATTAATAAAAAATGTAAATAATTTGTAAATTAGAAAGTGAGGTAAAAAATGAACGAATTAGAAAAAATAAATGAAACTATATTTGAAAGTATTAAACATGTTGATGATGACGGTAATGAATATTGGTATGCAATGGAACTTATAAAAGTGTTAAAATATTCAAATTGGCAAAATTTTGAAAAAGTAATAAATAAGTCAAAAATTTCTTGCGCGAATAGTAATTATTTGGTGAAAGACCATTTTATTGACATCAGTAAAATTGTCTCAATAGGTTCAAAAACTAAAAGAGAATTAAATGATTATAAATTATCCAGATATGCATGCTATCTTATCGCTCAAAATGGTGATAGTAGGAAAAAAGTCATAGCTCTTGCTCAAACATATTTTGCTATTCAAACTAGGAATCTAGTTTAGGACAAATGACAACTAATATTAATCAACTTGATTTACTTTGTTTTAAAGGAAAAATTAAAAACAAGTTATTTAATTTAAATCTAACTGGAAAAGAAAATATTGATTATAATCTAAATGTTATAATATCAATTAATATATAATATAAGTAGTGTCCTCGTTTTGATATTATAACGACAAGTAATTTTTTTAAGTATTTTTAATTAAAGGTTATGAAATTAGTAAAGATATGTTTAGTTGCGTATCTTTTTTGCTATGTATATTAGGGAAGAGAGGAATGATAAATGAATTTAGATTATGCAATATTTAGAAGCCAACCAATTATGACTATAAATGATTTGGTTGGAATAGCTTCTCATAATAAGAGAGAAAATCAGTCATATAAATCCAATCAAGATATTAAAAAAGAATTATCTAGTAATAATATGGAAATAGTACTTTTAACAGAAAAAAATGTTAGAGGTTTTTATAATAAGACAATTGACTATAAAAAAGAATTTGAAGAAAGAATGAAAACAGAGAGGGAAGATAGAAAAAGAACATTTAGAGAAATGTTAGATAAAAGCAAAAATGTAGTTGCGGATGAACTTTTATTTACTGCAACTAATACTTTCTTTAAAGATATGACAAGAGAAGATATAAAAGTTTGGGTTGATACTTGTATGGATTTTGTCTATAATGATTTAGGTTATACGAAAGATCAGATATTACATGCAACAGTACACTTGGATGAGAAAACTCCACATATTCATTGTGTAGTAATCCCAATTGTAAAAAAGTTAGATAAAAGGAGTAATTCTAAAAGATATACTATTTCAAAGAAAAAATATATTAAAGACAAAAATCATTTATCCGAGTTGCAAGATAAGTATCATAAGAGATTAATTAGTAAAGGATATGACTTAGAAAGAGAAATTAAAAATTCTGATAATGAAAATGTTAATTTAAAAGAGTTCAAAAGATAACTAGAAAATTAAATAATAAACTAAATGTTAAAAATGAAAGATTAAATAAATCACTCAAGGTTTTTAATGAGAAAATGAAAATAGAACTTAAAAAAATAAAATAAAAGTCATTTTAAATGCAATAAAAACGTTTTTTAGACAGATACTACTATTTGGTAATGATAAAAAAAAGCAACTACTGACGAAATAATGGCTCATTATGATAATAAAAATTTTACTAGAAAAGATGTAGTTAATATATCATTAGATACTTTAAGTGAAGAAAAATTATTTGATTATGTTGGAGTTGAAAAAGAATATGTTAGAATGAAACATTCGGAATTAAATTATGATAGTAAGGAAAAAGATGATTTTGAATTAAGTAGATAAATGTTAAAATAGTCAACATTTATTTAAAAAATCTATTGACAAATATTAAAAGAATGCTAAAATATATTTTAATTAATTTAAAAAGGAGACCATATGGGAAAGAGATTTTATAATGGTATTATTGGATTTAATCAAAGAATCATTGCTAGAAATGAATATAATACTAACATTATTTACTCATGTTCTCTTTTAGACTCAATTAATAATAAGATAATAACGGTGACCGAAATTACATTATAATATAGTGTTTTTTGGCACCGTTATTTTATTTGTAGGAGGTGTTTTGAATGAATAACAGTATTACATTACAAGATTTATTAAATAAATTAAGAGAATATAATCCTGAAGAAGTGGAAATTGTTAAAAGGGCTTACGAATATGCTAACACATTGCATAATGGGCAAATGAGACAAAGTGGTGAACCATATATTAGTCATCCATTAAATGTTGCATATATTTTGGCAGAGATGCATGCAGATAGAGATACAATATGTGCTGGACTACTTCATGATACTTTAGAAGATACAAACATTACTAAAGAAGATATATCACATAATTTTAATCAAAATATTGCTAATTTAGTAGATGGTGTAACAAAATTATCAAAAATGAATTTTTCTTCTAAACAAGATCAGAATTATGCAAATACAAGAAAAATAATAACGGGAATAACCGAAGATGTAAGAATAATTATAATTAAATTAGCAGATAGACTTCATAACATGAGAACATTAGAGTTTAAATCAGAATTTAAGCAAAAAGAAAATGCACTTGAAACTATGGAAATATTTGTTCCACTTGCTTATTATATAGGTGCTTATAGAATAAAATCAGAGTTAGAGGATTTATCATTACAATATCTTAAACCAGATATGTATAAAAAAATAGAAGAAAGAAAATTAAGATTAGAAGAATCGAGTAATGATTGCTTGAAAGAAATGTTATATAAGATAGAAACTTTATTAAATGATAAAAACATACCTAATGAGATAAAGATAAGAACTAAAAATATTTATGGCATATATAAAAGATTAAATGAAGGTCATAAATTATCTGATATACATGATTTGTTGGCACTTAAAATAATGGTAGATGAAGTAGAAAATTGCTATAGAACATTATATTTAATACATAATGAGTATCATCCAATAAACGATAAATTTAAAGATTATATTTGTAACCCCAAAACAAATATGTATCAAAGCTTACATACAACAGTTTTTGGACCTGATGATAGGTTAGTACAAACACAAATTAGAACTTTTGATATGGATAAAGTAGCATCCTTTGGTTTAACTGCATACTGGGATGAACAAAAGGGAAAAGCAAGAGATGTAATGCAAGATGATTTAAAACAAAAATTTCAATTTTTCAAATCATTAACAGAAATTAATTCCATGTTCGGAGATAATCAACAATTTGTAAATCAAGTAAAGACTGAATTATTTGCAGATAGAGTATATGTATATACAACAAAAGGAGATATCATAGAGCTTCCTAAAGGAGCTACGCCAATAGATTTTGCATATAAAATACATACAGATATAGGGAATACAATGGTGGGAGTATTTGTAAATGATGAGTTTGTGCCAATAGATTATGTATTACATAATAAAGATAGAGTTAGAATTGTTACTGATGAATTATCTTATGGTCCTAGAATTGATTGGATAGATAAAGCACAAACAAGTTTGGCAAAAAGAAAAATAAAAGAATTTAGTAAAAAATAGACGGGAAGTAATGAATGTGAAAAGAAAATCTTCTAAGATTACAGAAAGTAAATTTGTAAAAAAAGATATTATTTATCAAGATACAAAAGGAACAGTTTTTTGCATAAAATTTGATTCTAATATAACCCCTTCATTTGTGGAAGATGAAACACCTAAAATATGTATAAAAGATAAAGATTATATTTGGTTTGAATTTTATCCAAATGAAAAATCTTATTTATTAACCATAATGTTTGATGATAAACTAAATATTATTCAATGGTATTTTGATGTTTCCAAATTTGTTGATTGTAACAATTGCATACCATATCAAGATGATTTATATCTAGATTTAGTTATTAAACCAACTGGGGAATTTAAAATACTTGATGAAGATGAATTGTATGAAGCATTACAAAAAAAAGAAATTACAATTGATGAATTTGATTATGCATATGAAATATTAAATCAACTGATGAAAAAATTTGCTAATAACTATAATTACTTACTAAATTTAACTAACCATATCTTGAAGATGTTTGAGGAGGAAATAAAGAATGGAAAAATATAATGGAAAATATGTAACTATAATGTTGTGTTCACAATGTAATAATAATTGTAAACATTGCTATATAAGTTATTCAGGAAGATTTGTTGATGAAGAATTATCAAGAATAATTCCAAATTTAAATGAAAAATATACAATTTTATTAAATGGTACAGAACCAATTATGTATCCTGAATATTATAAATATTTTAAAATGGTAAACGAACATAGAATAATAACAAACGGAATAACAATTCTTGAAAATCCAAATGTTTTGGATCAATTATTGGAAAATGGAATTAATGAAGTTTGGCTTTCATACCATTTTGGTATTCAAAACGAAATATCAAGAATTAATGAAAATCAGTTAAACAATGTTATTCAGATTCTTAAAAAGAACAATTTTTTAGTAAAATTGATGTGTTCTTTATCAAAACATAATTATCAAAATGTTTCTAAATTCTGTGAAAGAGCATTAGAAATTGGAGCAGACAAAATAAAATTTACTAATTTTATTAGTCAAGGAAGTGCAAAAAGCAACTTTGATAACTCAGAATTTTTAAATCAAGAACAAATAAATTTTGTTTTGGAAGAAATAGAAAAGATGAGATCAATTATACCAAAGGAAGATTTGAATATACAAAGATGCGGAACATTTGGACCAAATATTCATAAAAATAATTTTCAATGTTTGGCTGGACAAGATATGATAGTTCTTACTCCAGATAGAAAACTATACAATTGTGTATTTAACATATCAAGTGATGATTGCATTGGATTTATGGATAATGACTATAATTTAATTATAAATTCAGAAGTTGCACCAATAAATCAATCATATTGTAAGGTACTAAAAAAACACAACGGAGTTGGAGGAATAAATTGAAAATTTGTGGAAGAATTATAAATGTAAAACTAAAAACAAATGTATTGTTTTTATTGATTGAAAACAATAAAATCACACAAATAGTCATAAAAAATAATATTGAATATTTCTTAAATAATTTGAATGTTGGTGATATAGTTGAATGTATCGTCACTAAAGATAAAAATAACAACGGAAAATATAAGCCAAAATATGATTCTTTTTTACTTAGAAGTCTAAAGATAATTAGTAAAAATAAAAAAAATTATAAATTAACATTAAATAAAACAAATATTATAAAATATAGTGATGTTAAATATGAAATAAGAAAATACTTACACAAATTAGGATATTTAGAAGTTACGTTGCCTATTTTAACTAATGGAGAAGTATCTTCAAAGTCAGAATCATTTTGTACTTTATATTCTAAGAAAAATATTAAATTATATTTGCGAAAAACTATGGACATATTTTTAAGAATGTATTCTTGTAGTGATTTTAATAAAATTTATTGTATAGGAAATTGCTATAGAAATGAGTATCTTACAAGTAAATATAAGCCAGAATTCGAAATGCTTTCCATCTTTAGCAATTATCTAAGCAAAAATAATGCAATAAAATTAGCTATAAAAATAATAAAAATTATAACTTCCAAGGATATTGAATGCAGTTTTATAGATGAAAAATCATATAATAAAATCACCCCGAGTGACAATACTTTTTATGTGATAAATAATTATAGCAATTCTATAAATAGTTACTGCAATGTGCTTGAAAATGACAAAACAGATGAATTTAAAGTTAAATACAAGGGTGATACCATTGTTCATGGTGTAAGTGAAATATGCAATTATGATGAATATGTAGAAAAAATAGAGCTTCAAGGGAAAAAAGATGATTATGGTGAATTGCAAATTCTTGATAATTTAATTGATTCTGGTGCTCCACATTGTTATAATTTGGGTATTAGTATAGTCAGACTTTTAAGTTTATATAATAATCTAAAAATTAAAGATTATGATATATTTTCATTTGATAGATTAGGAGGAATTTAAATGAAAGAAAAAATTGATTTAAAAAAACTTACAAAAGAATATTTAAAATCTTATTATTCTATTAATTCTTATATAGGATGTACAATAAATTGTGGATACTGTTTTTTAGCGCCAATTAAAATAGTTCCAATGCGTCCAATAAAAGTCATAGATGAAGAAGAATTGATACGTAATATGATTAATGACAATTATTTTGAAAAAGGTAAAACTATTATATCTTTGAATAATAGAACAGACCCATTTATATCACAAGAAGTTAAAAATAGTACTTTTAAATTATTGGATATTATGGAAGAATTGAATCTTAAAAATATTGTTACAATAACATCAAAAGGTCTATTAACTGAAGAAGATGCAAAAAAATTAGATAGTTATAATAATATTAAAATCGTTATTATTGTAACTTATAATGGAATCCCTTTAAAAATACAACCTATTAATAAAATAAATCAAGAAAATACTATGAAAAATGTTTCAAAATGTAAAAATGTTTATTTGTTGCATCAATTTAGGCCTATTATTCCTGGGGTAAATGATGATGAAAAAACAATTAGAAAAGTAGTTGATTTTGCTAAAAAGTATTGTGATGCAACGATTTTCCAAGGAATTAGAGTTAACGATTATATAAAAAATAGACTTGAAGAAAGAGAATACTTGTATAGTGGTACAGTTGGTGATTCACATAAACAAAAAAGTGCGAGTACGGACGCAATATTTGAACAACTAAGACTTGAAGATAAAAATTATCAAATTTTTGATCATACATCCTGTGCTTTAAGTTATATTTTTAAAACGGCAGATTATAACTTACATTATTCTAAAAATAATTGCTCTAAATTGTGTAAAAATTATGAATTATGTCATAACTTAAATTATAAATTACCTGTAGACTTAGAAGGTAAACTAAGAAAAATTGGTGTTAATTCCAATTGGGAGTTAAGGGATAAAACTTTAATAATTGATGGTTCATTAAATGATGAACAAAAATCTTATATTAAACATATATTGAATCTTAATGTAAAAGCTAAAATTAGGGAAAATACATATTCAGAAAAAATAATGGAGGGAAAAAATGAATATAAAAATATTTTTTGATTTTCACGATGTATTTGTTGATGCAAAAAGTGCGTGGATTAAAGCATTAAAAGAAAAAACTAAATCAAATAAGGCAGAAATTGACTACAATAGAGGGTTATCAAAAAAAATAATATGCGAAAAATATAAATTAAATTATGAACAACTAGAAAAACTTTACAGAGTATATTTAAATCCAATTAATGATAATATTGATTTTGCTGAAAAATTGAGTCAATCATATAAAATAAATATTTTATCTATGTCTAGAAAAGACAAATTACTTAAAGATATGCAAAAATTCAATCTTATTAATTTGTTTGATACGATAATCTCTAAAGAAGATATAAGAGAATATAAAACAAAAGATGAATATTTAGTTTCTATTTCTTCTAATTATGATTGGATTATATATTTTAATCATGAAAGTAATACTATTATTCAGAAAGATAATATTATTTATTTACCAGTAAATTTAAAAGGAGATTTATCTAAATTTAAAAATATTAGTTTTACTGAACATGCTAAAAACAAATTGCTATATAATGACTTATCTAAATATTATATGTATGCGATTGCTAATGATACTTTTTTGGAAACAAACTTTTTATCAGAAATATATAAAAGATATAATTTGCCAACCAATGGAAAAATCCTTGATTGCTGTTGTGGTGTAGGACGACATGACTATTTACTTGCAAATGCTGGCTATCAGGTCACTGGAATCGATATTTCTAAAGAACAAATAACTAATGCAAAAAGAATTCATAACCATAAGAACATTGATTATCATGTTATGGATGTAAGGCATATTGATTTATTAGAAAAAAATTATGATATGTCGATTTGTATGTGGACAACTTACAATTATCTTTCCCAGGATAGTGATTTTGTAAGCTTTATCAAGTCAAATTATCAGCACCAACATAAAGGATCATTGATGGTATTAGATTCAAAAAACATTCCTAGATTAAATAGTAGACGAGTTTATAAAAGAAATAGTTCAACTGATAACGGAATAGAAATAGAACTAATTGTAAACAAATATATTATTAACAACATACAAAATTCACAATACCTATACTTTATAAAAGATAAAGACAATAAAAAATTTTATTTTGATGATGAATTCGTAAGATTTTATACTCTTGATGAAATTACAAAATTGGTAAATGAGTATTACGAGGTGGTAGATGTATTTGGAGATTTTGATTTTAGTTCCTATGATAAAAAAATGAGTAATAGATTTATTGTGGTATTAAGGAGAAAGTAATGAATAATGAATTAAAAAAATTAAATTCATTATTTGATGGTAGTGATGAATCTGCTATGAATATTGCATATGACATTGCACATAAATATTCTTCTTGTAGATTATGTGGAGTTGGTAAAGGCGTTGGTGCAGTTATAATTAAAGATAATAAAATAATTTGTTATGGATATAATGGTATAATTGATAATATTAAACCATGCACTAAAGATAGTTGTCTAAGAATATCTAGAAATATTGAACATGGCACAAGAAGAGATGAATGTTATGGAGATTGTGCAGAAAAACGTGCATTCATTAATGCTTACCAAAATAATATAGACATAAAAAACTCAAAAATATATATTACAAAATCTCCTTGTGTATCATGCTGTAAATTACTAATTAATTTAGGAATAAAAGAAGTCGTATATAATGAAATATATAGTAACTCAGATTTTTCTTTTGAACTATTAAATTTAGCTAGAATTAAATATAAAAAATTAGAAAATTTTTATAGAGATGATCATTAAAATTTTAAATATATAATTTTTTTTAAAATAGTTGAAATTTAAAAAAAGAAATGGTAAAATAATAAATATGTTAAATGTATTGATTAGGATACGGCTAATAACAATTATTTACAAAGCGAATTGTGGAAGGTGAAAGTCAATTAAATAACTTATTAGTTACTACCTATAAACAGGACTCGAAAGATGCTCCCGGGGAGAACCTCGTTAAATAAATAAAGTAAAAAAACGGATGGTACCGCGCTATAGCACTCCTTTAAAGGGCTTTTTTTCATTTGACAAGAAGAAGGGAAGATAAAAAATGATAAACATTAAAGAAGATGAAAAATTAAGTGTATTAAACCATAGTTGTGCTCATTTATTAGCACAAGCTGTAAAACATTTATATCCAAATGCTAAATTTTGGGTAGGACCAGTAATAGAAGATGGATTCTATTATGATATTGATTTAGGAGATATAACTTTAACAGATGAAGATCTACCTAAAATAGAAAAAGAAATGAAGAAAATATCAAAAGATGGAAAAAGAATTGTTAGACACGAGATATCTAAAGCAGAAGCATTAGATATGTTTAAAGATGATTTATATAAAATTGATTTAATTAACAGAATGGATGAAGATAATACTATAATTAGTATGTATACACAAGGAGATTTTACGGATTTGTGTAGAGGACCACATGTTGAGACTGTAAAAAAAATAAAATATTTTAAATTACTCAAAGTAAGTGGCGCTTATTGGAAAGGTGATTCTAATAACAAAATGCTTCAAAGAATTTATGGCATTTGTTTTGATAATGAAAATTCTTTAAGTGAATATTTGGCTTTTTTAGAAGAAGCTAAGAAAAGAGATCATAAAAAACTAGGTAAGGAATTAGATTTATTTATGATGAGTGAATATGGTCCAGGATTTCCTTTCTTCTTAAATAATGGAATGATTTTAAGAAATCAATTAGAAAATTTTTGGTATGAAGAACATACTAAAGAAGGGTATGAATTTGTTAAAACTCCAATTATGTTAAATAAAGAACTTTGGGAATTATCTGGACACTGGTTTAATTATAGAGAAAATATGTATACAAGTGAAATTGATGATAAAGTATTTGCAATTAAACCTATGAACTGTCCTGGCGGAATGCTTGTGTATAAAAATTCTCTTCATTCTTATAAAGATTTACCATTAAGAATCGGAGAATTAGGTCAAGTACATAGACATGAAGCAAGTGGTTCATTAAATGGTTTATTTAGAGTAAGAACTTTCACTCAAGATGATGCACATATTTTTATGCGAGAAGATCAAATTGAAGATGAAGTTGTAAGATTAATTAATTTTATTGACAAAATGTATTCTATATTTGGTTTAACTTATGAAATTGAACTTTCAACTAGACCAGAAGAAAAATATATTGGAAGTATTGAAATTTGGAATAAATCTGAAAAAGCTTTAGAAGAAGCATGTCATAGAGCAGGACATGATTGTAAAATAAATCCTGGTGATGGTGCTTTCTATGGACCAAAATTAGACTTTCATATTAAAGATTCTTTGGGTAGAGTATGGCAATGTGGAACAATTCAACTTGATATGAATTTACCAGAAAGATTTGATTTAACATATATTTGTTCTGATGGAAGTAAGAAAAGACCAGTTATGTTACATCGCGTAATATATGGCTCAATTGAAAGATTTATAGGTATTTTGATTGAACATTATGCTGGAGCATTTCCACTTTGGCTTAGTCCAGTACAAGTAAATATTATTTCAGTTAATAATGAATTACATATGAATTATTGTAATGAAATTAAGAATTTGCTTGAAGAAAATAATATTAGGGTTAAAGTTGATGCTAGAGATGAAAAATTAGGATATAAAATGCGTGAAAGTCAAATCAAAAAAATGCCTATAACTTTAATTATTGGAGATAATGAAGTTAATAAAAAACAAATTAGTTATCGTAAATATGGAAATCAAGAAACTTATACTTGTGAAATTGATGAATTTATTAGTGAAATTAGTAAATGCTTAAAAGATAAAAAATATAATATTTAAAATTAGAACTGTAAGATGTTATTGGTTATAATTCTTACAGTTTTATATTGAAATAATAAATTTTATAGTTGAACACAAAGTAAATAATATTAGAAAAATATATTTAACAAATATTTTCTAGGGTTAATAGTAAAATATTATAAATATTTTAAATAGAAAGGATTTGATAAATTGATGAAATTTTAAATGAAGTAATAGTGTCTGAAATAATATAGGTAATTGATAATTAGTAAACTATTATAATCTAATATAAATAAAAATTTCATAATTAATATAGACACATTTAATAAAATTGTATAAAATAAAGTACATAATATTTTTTAAATTATTGTAACTAGATTTATATATAGTCTAGTTTTTTTATGAAAAATTAAAATAGTTGTTTGCATAAAAAAAGAAATATTCCGACCAAGGCATATTCTTTTTAATCCAAACAATCCATAAATAGAATGAACGGGTGTGATAATATAGTAGCATTAAATATAAATAAAATTAATACTTTTGATTATAAAAGTTGTGAATCGTGTATATGTCAATATTAAAATGTACAAAAATTTCGAAAAGGTTATTGTAAGTGCAATTATTGCTTGTAAAACTAGTAATTATAGTGTATGTGAACATTTTCCTAACGTCAGGAAAATGATAGATTTAGGTAATGGTGGTCAAAAAGAAGTTCTTGATTATAAACTATCTAGATATGCATGCTATCTTATCACTCAAAATGGTGATAGTAGGAAAAAAGTCATAGCTATTGTTCAAACATATTTCAATATTCAAACTAGAAAACAAGAATTATTAGAAGAGGAATATAACAGTTTAACCGAAGATGAAAAAAGAATATATCAAATAAATCAAGCAAGAAAAGGAAAATATAATTTAAATAAAACTGCTAAAAAAGCTGGAGTAAAAAACTTTAATAAATTTCATAATACAGGTTATAAAGGTTTATATAATGGAGAAACAGTCAATGATATTGCTAAAAGAAAGAGACTACATTATAGAGAGGATATTTTAGATAATATGGGAAGTGAATAACTTACTGTTAATTTATTTAGAATAACACAAACTGATACTAAACTAAAAAAGAATAACATTACTGGAGAGGGTAATGCAAATGATGTCCACTACAATGTTGGTAAAGAAGTTCGAAATACTATTAAAAGAATAGGTGGAACAATCTTGAAAATTTACCAACACCTGATAAAAGTTTAAAAGAACTTGAAAAAGAAAAAAATGTAATAATTTCAAACTGAAAAATTGATATAAATATTCTGGTATAGAAAATAAGATGTCAACACATGTTACTTTTTGTAAAAAAATATATAAATCTGTGATATAATGTAAAAGAGTAGAAAGGTAGTGATAAAATGAAAAAGTTATTAAAAATATTTTTTGTTTTATCATGTATCCTAATTTATTCTACTGTAAATGCAAAGGAAAAGCTTAGAGTAGATTATAATGATGTTAATTTAAGGGAGGGACCTGGTACTAATTATCGTTCAATAAAAAAACTTGGTGTTAGTGCAACATTTGATTTAGTGGAAAAAACATTATTTCCAAATGAAAAAGGTTGTCCAGATGGTTGGTATAAAATATATTATTCAGGTCAAAATGTTGGCTTTGTTTGTGCAAGTTATATAACTTTATATGAAGAAAAAGATACTCCAGTGGAGGCAAATACTGCTTGTGAAAAAGAAATGGCTAGTTTAGGATTTCCAAATACATATTGGAATGGATTATGTTCTTTAAAAGAAAAACATCCTAATTGGACATTTAATGCTGATATTACTGGACTTCCATTTGATGTAGCTACATCTAAAGAAAGTATTATAGGCAAAAGTTTTATTCAATCTAATTATCAAGGATATTTTAGTACTGAATCAGGAAGTTATGATTATTTAACTGATACATTTAAAGTAATGGAGGGAAGTAATTGGTATGCTGCCTCAAAAGAAGTAGTTGCATATTATATGGATCCTCGAAACTTTTTAGATGAAAGATTTATATTTATGTTTGAAAAACTATCTTTTGATGAAAGTTATCAAACTGTTGAGGCTATTAATGCAATTTTAAATGGAAAAGATATTAAAGAAAAATCTAGTGTTATATATGAAGCCGGTAAAACGTATAATGCTAATGCAATTTATTTAGCAAGTAGAATTAAACAAGAAACCGGAGGTAATTATACAGGTAATTCTTTAAAAGGAAGTACAATAACTTATAACGGAAATACTTATTATCCTGTTTATAATCCATATAATATTGGTGCAAATACTGGTGTATATGATGGACTTGTATGGGCTGTAAGTGGTACAAGTTATTTAAGACCTTGGCTTTCCCTTGATAATGCTATTAAGGGTGGAGCAAATTTTATAACATATTATTATATTTCAAAAGGGCAAGATACTTCATATTTTCAAAAATTTAATGTAAGTTCATATTCAGCATATGCGGCTTATGCACATCAATATATGACAAATATAAGAGGTGCTGCAAATGAAGCTTCAATAACATATGATGGTTATAAAGAAATGGATTTATTAAATTCAGTTAATTATAAATTTGTAATTCCTGTTTATGATAACATGCCAAGTAATGTTTCAATGCTTCCTAATGGAGGTAATCCTAATAATCATTTAAAAAATTTAACTATTAATGGTAAAACTATAAATGGTTTTAGTCACGATAATTTTTCATATAATTATTATATAGGTTCAGGTATTAATAAAGTTTTAGTTGCAGGTGAAGTGATTAATTCTAAGGCTAGCATTAAAGGCGTTGGTGAAATTAATTTAACTGGAGATAAAACAGTTGTAACAATAAAAGTGACTGCTGAAAATGGAAGTGTACAAGATTATATTGTAAATATTATTAAAACAGAGGGTGCTAATGTATCAGTAAATGATATTGTTGCTTCTTCGGCAGTACCGGTAAGTGAATCATCATTTATTTTAACTGCGGGTTATACAGCAGAGGCATTAAGAGAATTATTCTTAAAATCATGTTCTTCAGCAGAAATAAATTTTAATAATAATAAAAGTGGTCTGTTAGCAACTGGTGATGAAATAACTATTAAAAATGGTGATGATACAAGAACTTATTCAATTGCTATAAAGGGAGATACTTCTGGAGATGCAAATATTAATATTGCTGATTTATTAAAAGTTCAAAAACATATTTTGGGATATATTAATTTAAGTGGTAGTTTTTTAAAGGCAGCTGATGTAAATAGCGATGGATCAGTGGATATTAAAGATTTACTTATAGTTCAAAAGCATATTTTAGGATATACAACAATAAAATAAAAAGGAGGATAAATGAAAAAAATATTTAAATATTTTATAGCGATAATTACTTTATTTACATTTATAACAAAGGTAAATGCTGCGGGAGCAACAATTAGTGTAAATACTTCAGCATCACAAATAATCGTTGGTAATAATATAACTGTTACCGTTACAATTTCGTCATCATCACCATTAGGTTCTTGGGAATATAATTTAAATTATGATAAAAATATATTTTCTTTAGTATCTAGTGACGTAGGACTTCATTATGCTGGTGTAGTTCAAAATAATTCAACTAAAGCGGTAAGTTATCGTTATACATTTAAGGCAAATAGAAGTGGAAATGCATCATTTTACATAGATGCTTCAACAGTATTTGGTTTTGATGAAAGTATATTCGAAGTAACTAATGGAAAAAGAAATGTTAGAGCAATAACATATTCTGAATATCAAGCAAGTTTATCAAGCAATAACAATTTAAAAGATATAAAAGTTGAAGGTTATGAAATTAGTCCAGTTTTTAATAAAGATACTTTAGAATATACTGTTAAAGTTGATGAAGATGTTACTAAAATAAAAGTAATAGCTTATGTCGAAGATAATAAAGCAAAAGTTAATGGAGAAGGAGAACTTGAAGTAACTCAAGGAAATAATTCATTTAACATTGTTGTTGTCGCAGAAAATGGTAGTGAAAAAACATATAAATTAAATGTTGAGGTAATTGATAAAAACCCAATAGAGGTTGAAGTTGATGAAACTAAATTTACTATTGTTAAAGTAAAAAGTATGTTACAAAAACCTAATAGTTTTATTGAAAAAACAGTTACAATAAATGAAATGGAAATTCCAGCATTTTATAGCCAAATTACTGATTTTACTTTAGTAGGTTTAAAAGATGAAAATGGTAATATATCATTATTTATATATAATGATGGTAAATATCAAAAATATACAGAATTTATATTTGGTAATATAACACTTTTTCCACTTAAAATGGATAAAACTATTGATAAATATGAAAAAGGTAATGTAACAATTAATAATATTTCTGTAGAGTGTTTAGAACTTAGTAAATCAAATAGATTTAAAATTATTAAAGCATTAAATGTTGATACAAATGAAGAAGGTTTATATTTATATGATACTAAAGATAATAGTGCTGTAAAATATGATGATAGTTATATTAAAATTATTCAAAAAAATAATCAAATGCTTATGTATGCCGTAATATTTTTTGCTAGTTTAACACTTTTATCATTAATATTATTATGTACTATATCAAAGAAAAAGAAAAAAGTTAAAAAAGATGTTCCTACAGTAAAAGAAATAGATGATAAAATAGAAGAAATCAAAAATGAAATGAAGGATGAAACTGATGAGGAAGTATATAATATTTTAGAGGATTCAAAAAAGAGTAAAAAGAAAAAATAATTACTCTTTTTTCTTGCAAGTATAATTATTATGTGATAGTATACATACTTGTCGAGGATAATATGGAAATAAGTAAGGAAAAGTTAAGATACACTTTAAAAAATATACGAAGGCTTTCAGGTGGAGGAGGAGACGGTACATGCTATTATAATCCAAAAATTGATAAAGTTATAAAAATTTTTCATTGCTTTGATGAACCTTTTTTATATGATTATCCCTCAAAAGGGGAAGTCTTAAAATTTAATTCAATTGAACTTACTTATTTTATATTTCCAATTGATGTAATAACTGTTAATGGACATGTTGTTGGATATATAGCAGATTATATTAAAGCTAAAAATTTATATAAAACAAATCCTCTTGATATAAACCTTTTAGAATTTATGACAGGAATATTAAATATGTATAAAGATATAATTAAAATATCTAATGAAGGTATTGTGATATATGATCTTATTTATAATTTAATGCAAAATAAAAATGAACTTTATGCTATAGATACAGACGATTATTTCTTTAGTGATAAAGATGATATTTTAAAAAGAAATGTTAATACGTTTAATGAATCAATAATGATCTTTTTAGTGGATAACTATTTTGATGAATTTGTTCAAAGTAATAAAAAGTTATTAGAAATGTATAAAGGAAAAGATATAAATTTAGTTGATTTTATAACTTTATTTTACAAACTACTTTCTGAAAATATTGGTAAAGATATCATTACTTTAAATGATGCTAAGTCTTTAGTTAATAAAAAATATTATGAACCTAATTTTATAAGAAGTATAAAAAGGTAATTTACAATGTAATTAAACTCAATTTTTGAGTTTTTTTATTTGTGTATTGACAGTGTAATACAATAGTAATAAAATTATATTGAGGTGACAAAGTTGAAAGAATCTATTTTAAGTGTAAGGGTTGATGAGAAAGATAAAAAAGATTTTGAAGTTTTTTGTAATAATACTGGAATGAATATTTCTACTGCAATTAATTTATTCATAAAAACAGTTTTAAGAGAGGGAAGGATTCCATTTCAAATATCTACAAAGGATTATAAAAAATATGTTAATGAAAAAATTAAGGAAGCTGAAAATGAGTTGTTAAATGGTGGAAAAACTTATAAGGCTGAAGAAGTTTTAGAAATAATAAAGGGAGTGATTTAAATTATGTATCAACTAGAATTTCTTGATAGTTCCATAAAGGATATGATAGAAATAGCAGGTTATATTAGTAATAATTTAAATAACAAATCAGCTGCATACTCGTTAATTAATAAAATTATTAGCTCTGCAAATGATTTAGTATTATTTCCATATAGTTCTTCAATAGATAAATCGCTCACTAATACAAAACTATTGTATAGGAAAATCAAAATCAAAAACTACTATATATTTTATACAATTGATGCAAAAAATAAAAAAGTTATTGTTGTTAGAGTGCTTTATTCTAAACGAAATTATAAAACTATAATGTAATTAAACTCAAATTTTGAGTTTTTTATTTTGTAAGGGCATTGACAAAATAGACTATGATGATATAATTAATAAGTGCATAAAGGAGTATGCGAGGTTGTTATGGATAATAATGTTTTAAAAGATATAAAAATATTTCATCAATTAGTAATTAATAGTATAGGTGTTAAAGATATGCCAAAGTATCCTAGTGTAACTACTACTCAAATTCAAATTATGGAATATATTATAAGTAGGCCTAAAAAATGTGCACTTCAAAAAGAATTTGAAAAAGTTTTAGGACTTTCAAGAGCTACAGTATCAAGCGTTTTAATTACTATGGAAAAAAATGGTTTAATTGTAAGAATTACTGATAATACTGATACTAGGACTAAAAAGATTGTTTTAAGTAGTAATGCTCAAAGAGTTTTTAATAGTAGTAAAGAAAAAATTAAGAAGATCGAGGATATTTGTCTTAAGGATATAACTGAAAAAGATTTAAATACATTTATAAATGTTTTATCTAAAATGACAGAAAATTTAAAGGAGGAAAGAAATGAGAAAATTATTTAAAAATTTAAGAAAAAAAGATTATTTATTAATTTTAATATGTGCTGTAATTATTTTTAGTGAAGTTTGGTTAGAACTTAAAATGCCAGATTATATGAGTAATATTACAGTTCTTGTTCAAACCGAAGGCAGTAAGATGAGTGAAATATTAAAAAATGGTGGTTATATGTTACTTTGTGCTTTTGGTTCACTTGTCGGAGCGGTAATAACTAGTTATATATTAACTTATGTATCAACAACATTTTCAAAAAATATTCGTAAAAAAGTATTTACAAAGACAATGGATTTAGCCACTGCTGAAGTAAAAAATTTTTCTGTAAGTAGTTTAATTACAAGAACAACAAATGATGTTAGTCAAATTGAATTAGTATTATCAATGGGATTATCACTTTTGATAAAAGCTCCGATGACTGCAGGATGGGCAATACTAAAAATACTTAATAAAAGTTGGCAATGGAGTGCTCTTACTGCAGTATGCGTATTAGTCCTTCTTACAACGATAGCCATTATAACAAGTATTGTTTTACCTAGATTTTCTTTAGTTCAAAAATTGATTGATAAAGTTAATCGTGTAACAAGAGAAAATTTAACTGGTATAAGAGTAGTTCGTGCTTTTAATGCTGAGGATTTCCAAGAGGATAAATTTCAAAAAGAAAATGATGATTTAACAAATACACAACTATTTAACCAAAAATGTTTTGCTGTAATGGAACCAGTTATGCAAATGGTAATGTATACTTTAACTTTAGGTATTTATTTTATCGGTGCAAATCTTATTAATAATTCTATAATGGCTGATAAACTTACACTTTTTGGTGATATGGTTGTATTTTCAACTTATGCAATGCAAATAATTATGTCATTTATAATGCTTTCTATGATATTTATGATGCTTCCTCGAGCAAATGTGTCCGCAAATAGAATTAACGAAGTTCTTGATGAAAAATTAACAGTTAATGAAGGCTTATTTAATGGCGATACAAAAGAAACAGGTACTGTTGAATTTAAAAATGTTTCATTTAAATATCCAGATGCCGATGAATATTTACTAAAAAATATTTCTTTTAAAGCAGAAAAAGGTCAAACTATTGCTTTTATAGGTTCAACTGGTAGTGGTAAAAGTACACTTATTAACTTAGTTCCAAGATTTTATGATGCTTCCGATGGAGAAGTTTTAATTGATGGTGTTAATGTAAAAGATTATACTTTTGAATCTTTACATAATAAACTTGGTTATGTTTCTCAAAAAGCTGTTATGTTTGATGGAACTGTTAAATATAATGTCTCTTATGGTAAATCTGATAAAAAAATTACTAAAGAAAAAGTTGAGGAAGCACTTAAAATTGCACAGGGGTATGATTTTGTATCTAAAATGGACAAAGGCATAGATTCACATATAGCTTCCGGAGGAACAAATGTCTCTGGTGGACAAAAACAAAGACTTTCTATTGCAAGAGCAATTGCTAAAGATCCAGAAATATATATTTTTGATGACTCTTTTTCCGCTCTTGATTATAAAACTGATTCTGTTTTAAGAAAAGCTTTAAAAGAAAATGTGAAAGATGCAACAACTTTAATTGTGGCTCAAAGAATAGGTACAATACTTAATGCTGATAAAATTGTTGTACTTGATAATGGTAATGTAGTTGGAATAGGAACACATAAACAGTTATTAAAAAATTGTGATGTTTATAAAGAAATAGCATATTCCCAACTATCTAGAAAGGAGCTTGAAAATGCATAATAAAAAAATGGAAAATGCTAAAGACTTTAAAGGTTCTTTAAAAAGATTAATTTTAGAATTAAAACCTTTTAAAGTACTTATATTCATAAGTTTAATTCTAGCAATTTTTGGTTCCACTTTAACAATTAGTGCTCCAAATAGGCTTTCTAAATTAACTGATGAAATTCAAAAGGGACTAGTTATTAATACTAAAAATTTAAATATTTTAAATGAAAGCCTCACTACTTCTTTTGGTAAAGATATTGAAATTGATGGAGTAATAGTAAATGCAAGTGATCAAATAGAGTATGCTAAAATTTCACAAAATCTTAATAAAAATATGAATGCAAATGATTTATATAAAGCACTTGATGAAATGCCAGAAAGTATTCAAAAGGTAATTAAACCTAAAATGAATATTGATAAAATTAAAAATATTTGTATTATACTTTTAACAATATATTTTGTAAGTGCAATATTTAACTTTTTACAATCTTTTTCAATGACACATGTTTCAAATAATTTTGCAAGAAAACTTCGAGGAAGAATTTCACATAAAATAAATACTTTACCACTTAAATATTTTGATAATCATCAAACTGGTGATGTGCTTTCAAGAGTAACAAATGATGTTGATACCCTTGCTCAAACACTTAATAATTCATTATCAGCTCTTGCTAGTAATGTAACACTTTTATTAGGTTCAATTATAATGATGTTTAAAACTAATGCTCTTATGAGTGTTACAGCTATAATTTCATCGTTATTAGGTTTTGTATTTATGGCAATTATTCTTTTAAAAAGTCAAAAATATTTTGTAAAAAGACAAGAGGGTTTAGGTAAACTTAATAGTCATATCGAAGAGATATATTCAGGATTAAATGTTGTTAAAGTTTATAATGGACAAGATGATGCAAATAAAAAGTTTGATAAAATAAATAATGAGGTAAGTGAATGTAGTAGAAAAAGTGGGTTCTTATCTGGACTTATGCATCCAATGATGGGTTTTGTTGGTAATTTTGGTTATGTTGCAGTATGTATCGTTGGAGCACTTCTTACTATGAATGGTAAAATATCATTTGGTGTTATTATTGCATTTATTACATATGTTAGATTATTTACAATGCCACTATCCTCAATTGCTCAAGAGTTTACTTTTATTCAGTCAGCTTTAGCTTCTTCAGAAAGAGTATTTGAATTTTTAGATGAAGAGGAAATGTCTAAAGAAGAAAATAAAGATAAGCTTCTTAAAAATGATGTAAAAGGTAATATAGAGTTTAAAAATGTATCATTTAAATATGATGATAATGGCAAAACAATTATTAAAAATTTCTCTGCAGATGTAAAATCAGGCCAAAAGATTGCAATTGTTGGTCCAACTGGTGCTGGTAAAACTACAATGGTTAATTTACTTATGAAGTTTTACGATATTCATGATGGTGATATAACTATTGATGGTAAAAGTATTTCTGATTTAACACGAGAAAATGTTCATAGTTTATTTACAATGGTACTTCAAGATACATGGCTTTTCGAAGGAACTGTTAAAGATAATATTAGATATAATAATTCCAAAATTACTGATAAAGAAATTGAAAGTGTATGTAAATATATTGGACTAGATCATTTTATTAAAACACTTCCAAATAATTATGATACAGTAATATCTGAAAATGATAATATTTCTGCAGGACAAAAACAACTTCTTACTATTGCAAGAGGTATGTGTGAAAAAGCGCCTCTTTTAATACTTGATGAAGCGACTTCAAATGTTGATACAAGAACCGAAGAACTTGTGCAAAAAGCTATGGATAAATTAATGGAGAATAAAACCTCATTTATAATTGCCCACAGACTTTCAACAATAAAAAATGCAGATTTAATACTTGTTATGAATGAGGGTAATATTATAGAACAAGGTTCTCACGATGAACTTATGAAAAAAGATGGCTTTTATGCTAAACTTTATAATTCTCAATTTGAATTATAATATAAATTTTTATCTATTGACAAAGAAAAAATATAGTTATACAATTAATTTGTAAATCAATGAGAAAGAAAAGTAGATATTATTTGTTTTAAAGAGAGTAACTGATGGTGGAAAGTTATAAATGGGTAATATACGAAATGGGCTTTCAAGAGGCTACCGAAATAGTAGTAGGCTAGCACGGAGTACTTAACTTCGTTAACAAAGTAGCATGTATAATTGTACATGAATTGCACTTTTTAGGTGGCATTAATAAGAACTTAAATCTTATCCTAACTGTTGAGGATAAGATTTTTTTTAAGAAAGAGGGATAAAAATGAAAAAAAGAATATTAACAGGATTAAAACCAACAGGAGAACTAACTTTAGGTAATTATATTGGAGCAATATCACAAATGGTGGAGCTTTCTAATGATGAAAATAATGAAGTATATCTTTTTGTAGCAGATCTTCATGCACTTACTGAATATCAAGATCCAAATACTTTAAGAGATAGAATTAAAAAGTTTATTGCAATGTATATCGCATGTGGAATTGATCCAGAGAAAGTAGTTGTTTATATTCAATCAGATAATGAATATATTCCAATGATTTCATGGATTTTAGAGTGCAACACTTATTATGGAGAAGCCTCAAGGATGATTCAATTTAAAGAAAAATCTAAAGGCAAAGAAAACTTTACTGTGGGACTTTTAACATATCCAATTTTAATGGCCGCAGATATTTTGTATTGTGATTCTGATTTTGTCCCAGTAGGTATAGATCAAAAACAACATGTTGAAATTGCCCGTGATATAGCAGAAAGATTTAATAATAAATATGGCCAAACTTTTAAACTTCCACAGCCTTTAATTAGTAAAGAAGGAGTTAAGATAAAAGATTTAAAAGATCCTACCAAAAAAATGAGTAAGTCTGAAACAAATCCAAATGGTGTTATATCTTTATTTGATAGCCCAGAAATGGTTACTAAAAAGATTATGGGAGCAACTACAGATAGTGAAAATTTAGTTTATTTTGATGAAGAAAATAAACCAGGTATTTCAAATTTACTTAATATTGCAAGTGTTATTTCTAAAAGAACTGTAGAGGATATTGCAAATGAATATAAAACAGCAGGTTATGGTAATTTTAAAAAGTATGTTGCTTCATTAACATCACAGATGATTAGTGATATTCAAGAAAAATATAATCATATTATAAGTTCTGGTAAACTCGAAGAAATATTAAATAAGGGTAAAGAAAACTCTAGAAAACTTGCTTATGAAAAAATGAACCAAATGAAGAAAAAAGTTGGACTTAACTAAAACAAAGTGTTATAATATATTTACATCTTATAAAGAGTGATGGAGGGACTAGCCCGTTGAAGTCACACCAACCTATTAAATTAGGTGGTAATGCTAGAGCTATAAGATAACTTTATCATTCAAGATATTGTTATCTTGGATGTTTTTTTATGAAAGGAGGAAAGTTTTATTAAGCATTTTCTTTTAAGATGAAAAAAGAAAAGGAGTATAAATGAAAATTTTTAGTAACGAAATAGTATTTCGTGGTCACCCAGATAAAGTATGTGACCAAATTAGTGATGCACTTTTAGATGCATATTTAAGTGAAGATAAATCCTCACGATGTGGAATTGAAGTAATGGGAGGAAAAGGTAAAATATTTGTAACTGGTGAGGTTACAAGTAGTGCAAAAGTAAATGTTTCAAGTATAGTAAAAAAAGTTTTAAATGATGTTGGCTATGATGAAAATTATGAAATAATTAATAATCTCGGTGTTCAAAGCATTGATATAGCACTTGGAACTAATGATAAAGTTCATGGTGCTGGTGATAATGGTATGATGTTTGGTTATGCATGCCGTGATACTAAAGAGTATCTTCCTACCTCTATGGTAATACTTCAGAAACTTTCTATTTTCTATGATGAACTTAGAAAAAAAGATAAAAGATTTTTACCAGATGGTAAAGCTCAAATAACTGGTTATTATGAAAATAATAAATTAGTTAAAATAAAAGACTTTGTAATTTGTTATCAAAATACTGAAGAAGAAAGAGATAAAACAGATGAAATATTAATTGATACTTGCAAAAGTATATGTAATGAATATAATATTGAAGTTGAAAAATTTATTTTAAATCCAACGGGTAAATTTTTAATAGGTGGTTTTACTGGAGATGCAGGTCTTACTGGAAGAAAGATTGTGGTGGATTCTTATCAAGGTTTTGCTCCAGTAGGCGGAGGAGCTTTTTCTGGTAAAGACCCAAGTAAAGTTGATAGGTCTGGTGCTTATATGGCTAGAGTTATTGCAAAAGATATTTTAAAAAATAATGATAATTTAGAATATGTTCTTGTTCAACTTTCTTATGCTATTGGTCTTAAAAATCCTCTTGCAATATATATAACTTCTGATAAAGGGGATTTAAAAGTACCTGAAGATTTATATGAGAAATGCTCTGTTCAAAATATTATAAATTCACTTAATTTATTAAATGAAAAATATGAAAAAAGAGCAATGTTTGGTCATTTTATAGATTAATTGTGGAAGGGTTAAATTTGGTGAAACTACTTTTGAGGCTATAAAAAGGGAAATATATGAGAAAATCAGTGTAACTCTTAATGATGAAAAATTACTTGAACATTTAATAATTATGGATTAGTGGTTTATTGACTTAAATCACTTTTTTTAATATAATCTATTTGCAAAAGAGGTAAAAGTATGAATATAGAACATTTATATATGTCATTTGGACTTCAGGAGATATTTAATGATGTATCTGTTCATTTTAATGATGATGATAAAATTGGCATAGTTGGAGTAAATGGTGCAGGTAAATCAACCTTATTTAATTTAATACTTGGAAATATTTCCCCAGACTCTGGGAAAATAACTGTAAAAAATAGAGATTTAATAGGATATCTTCCCCAGGTAATTACTGATGAAATACCAAATGATGATATAACTGTTTTTGAATATTTACTTTTAGGAAGACCAATTCAAAAACTAAAGGATAATATAACTTCCTTATATGAACAAATAGCAGTAGAAAAAGATGATAAAAAATTAAATTATCTTTTTAAAAAGATTACTAAAAATCAAAATAAATTAGAGTATTATGATGAATATAATGCAGAAAGCATACTTCTTAAAATAATCGAGGGTATGAATATTTCTGAAAAACTACTTGATTTAAAACTTAAAAATATTTCTGGTGGACAAAAATCAAAAGTAGCATTTGCAAGACTACTTTATTCAAAGCCAGAAATTCTTTTACTTGATGAACCTACAAATCATCTTGATTTAGATACAAAAGATTATATTGAAAATACTATAAAAAATTATCATGGACTTGTACTTGTAATTTCTCATGACATAGATTTTTTAAATAAAGTTACAACAAAAACTTTATATGTAGATAAAATAAAGAAAAATGTTTTTCTTTATAATGGAAATTATGAAAAATATCTAAAGATAAAAAGTGAAAAAGATAAAGCAAAAGAAAGACTTTATGAAAAACAAGTAAAAGAGGAAGAAAAGTTAAAAGGTATAATTAATAAATATATTCGTGGTAATGAAAAGAAAGCAAATATTGCTAAAGATAGAATTAAAAAATTAGAGAAACTCCAAAAAGAAAAAGTGGTACTTGAAAAGGCTAATAAATATACAAGATTTAATATTAAAATAAATGAAAAAAGTTATTTAACACCCTTAAAAGTTGAAAATCTAACATTTGGCTATACAAAAGATAATCTTCTATATCAAAATTTAACATTTGATTTAACTAGGGGAGAAAAACTTTTAGTAGTTGGAGAAAACGGTATTGGTAAAACTACTTTATTAAAACTTATTATGGGGCTTCTTACTCCAACCGAGGGAAATATTATAATTAATGATAAAACTACAATTTCTTATTATGCTCAAGAACACGAGATACTTGATAATAGTAAATCAATATTAGATAATTTTACAGAGTTTAATCTAAGAGATTTTGAAATAAGAAAAATACTTGGAAGTTTTTTATTTTCTGGGGATGATATTTATAAAAAAGTTGAGGTTTTATCTCCGGGTGAAAGATCAAGAGTTGCCCTTGCAAAAGTTGCTTTAAAGGGAGCAAATACACTTTTACTTGATGAACCTACAAACCATTTAGATCCGATGACACAAGTTATTATTGCTGATACTTTTAAAACTTATGAAGGTACAATGCTTGTGGTTTCTCATAACCTTGATTTTGTTGATAACCTTGGCATTTCAAGAATGCTTTTACTTCCAAGTGGTAAAATAGTCTATTATGATAGAGATATTGTTTATCATTATGAAATGATTAATGAAAATAAATAGATTTGTTTACTATTTATATTAAATATAATATTTATAAAAATACTATAATGTGATAAACTTATAATAAGAGGTATTTATGATAGCGTATGAAAGTGATGTAACTAAGCAAAGTGTTGCATTTTATGATAAGTTAAAAGATTTTTATTCTAATGCAAAAGCTGAAGGATTTATTTTGGGAACGTTTGATGAAACTTTTAAAGATAATAGTTCAAGAATAGGCTTTATTACTAATCTTATTGATTTAGATATGGAGGGTAAATTATCTTCGAGGATGCATATACTACTTTCAGAAAATTATGAATTTTTTATAAATTTTATAAATGGTAAAGATAGTGAAAAACCATTAGTTGTTCCAAATAGTATAATGAATAAAATGACAGAAAATAGAGAAATACCTAAAGAGAAAAATCTTTTTTCTCAAGAAGAACTTATGTATTTATTAGATATAATTGAACGTAATTATAATATGTGTCAAAATAACTTTGCAAATAAAACTTTATATATTAAACTTCCTAGTGAAAGTTTGCATCATGATATTTACGAAGTACTAGAAATAAGGGAAGATAATATTGCTCATTTACTTGGCTTAACAAGTGAAACTTCTTCATTAACGAGTTTTTATGTAACATTAACTCATGATGATAAACCTGCTCAAAATATTGCTAAATTCTTTTTAAGTAATGAAGGTAAGCAAATACTTTTAAATGAATATAATAAAAATGTAGAATTTATTAAAACTTTTAAATCAACTGATTTTAATCTTTTTAAAAGTGAGTTTAAAAAAACTTTTGGTTATGATTATCCACTATTGGAATTAAATAAATTGTTAATAAAAAATATAAGTTTATTTGATTATGAAAGATTAAATTTTAGTGAGGTGATTGTTGAACATATAGATGATAATATTAATTGTGATTTATATATTCCACATTACAACGGTGATTTTAAATCTTCTTCGATAAAGTATGCATCTCAAGTTAAAGATGTACTTGATACTTATTTTTTGTTTTCTAACTTAACAAAAGAAAAACAGTCAATGGTGGAAGTTCAGTTTCCAGAATATAAAAATTTTTTTGCGAATAAAAATATAATTGAGGCTTTACAAAAAAATTTAAGTTATGATTTTATGGAGAAGTATAGAATAACAAATCAAGATTTAATAAAACAAATTAAAAATATAAAAAATTATATTATTTCCTTGAGTGATTATGATTTATCACTAATTGGTTTTGGTACAAAAAGAATGCATTCAATTTCAAATGGAAAAACCTTGGTATTTGAAAAAACATGTAAAACTATTATTACTGAGAAAACTCCGAATATACTAGAAAAATATTTAAAAGATGGAAGAATTTATTTTATTGATGTAATTTTGTCAGAAAATGGACAAGTTCTTAAAATTAGTAATTCTAATGAGGAACTTGCATTTTATGAAAGACATTTAGAGGATACTAAATATTCAGCACTTTATGAAAAATTAAAAAAATTAAATAATAAAAAATTAAATTATGATACATTTTTAGAAAGAAATTTTGTTAGACTAGGTAGTTTTATCAATTTTTTTATGCTATACTTATTTTATGGATATATTAGAAATAAAAAATAACACAATTATTGTATGCAGTAATAACGAAAAGAAAAATTTATTAAAAAAATTAAATGAATCTGATAAATTATTACCAATTAAATTTTTAAGTAAAAGTGATTTTATTAAAGCATTAACTTTTTCATATGATGAAAAAACTCTTTATTATGTTAGAAAAAAATATAATGTTAAAATTGAGGTTGCAAAAGAATATCTTGATAATATTTACTATGTAAGTGATAAAAAATATGATAATGATAAATTAGATTTTTTAGTTAATTTAAAAAAAGATTTAATAGAAAATAAGTTATTAAAAACTGATGAATTATTTATAAATAGTTTAAAAGGTAAAGATATAATTATATATAATTTAGGTTATATTGATAACTTTTTAAGTAAACTTCTTGATAATATAAAAAGTGTTTGTAATGTTAAAATAGTTAACAAAGAAAATGAAACTTTATATTCAAAAAAAGTATATAGATTTACACATATTGATGATGAAGTTAATTATATAGCATGTCAAATATGTAAACTTGTTAAGTATGGTGTAGATATAAATAAAATTAAACTAATTATAAGTGATAATGAGTATATAAATATAGTAAAAAGAGTATTTAAAATGTATAATATACCTGTAAATCTAAATGACAATATTTGCTTATACTTTACACTTGCTAGTAAATATTTAATTAGTAACTTTACATTTGATTTAACTAAAGTTATCGAAGAGGCTAAGGATAAATACTCAACTGAAGTAGTGAATAAGTTATTAAATGTAATAAATAAATTTACATTTATAGAGGATAAATTATCTGTAAAGGAAGATATTATTTATTTACTTCAAAATACATATTTACCTGAAATAAAATATGATAATGCAGTAGAGCTTTCCACTTTTGATAGCGTAAACGAGGATGATTATGTATTTTTACTTGGATTTAATCAAAAAACATATCCAACTATTTATAAAGATGAAGATTATCTTTTAGATGAGGAAAAAAGTCTATTAGGACTAGAAAAGTCTTATGAACTTGCTAAAAAAGATAAAGAAAATTTAATTTATAATATTCGAAAACTTAAAAATTTATTTATAAGTTATAAACTTCAAAGTGAAAGTGGTTCTTTTTTACCCTCAACATTAATTAGTGAAATGAATATGGAAACTATTACAGATAGGGTACCTTTAAATTATTCAAATAAATATAATAAAATAAAATTATGCTCTTTACTTGATAGATTTTATAAATATAGTGAAGTAAACGAAGAATTAAAAACATTATATAATAATTATAAAATAGATTATAAATTGTATGATAATACATATAAAAAAGTTCCTTTCGAGTTAATGAATAAAATATTTAAAAATAAGTTATCATTATCATATTCAAGTATGGAAGGTTATAATGAATGTGGGTTTAAATACCTTATTAATAATGTACTTAGACTAGATGTTTATGAAGATACTTTTGCAGCATTTTTAGGATCCCTTTTTCATCATATTTTAGAGTTGTCAATTGATAAAGAAATAGATGTTCATAATGAAATTATTAAATATATGGACTCTTCGAATAGAATTTTTACTGAAAAAGAAAAGTTTTATATATTTAAAATGGAAAAAGATATGATTTTTGCAATTAAAACTGTAAAAGAGCAAAATACTTATTCTTTATTAAATGAATATATGCTTGAACAAGAATTTGATGTTAATAAAAAAAGTAAACTTGATGTTTTATATAAAGGATTTATAGATAAATTAATGTATAAAACTATTCGTGATAAAACATATTATGCAATAGTCGATTATAAAACTTATGATATAGATGTTAAAATGGATTTAATTGATTATGGATTAAATTTACAACTTCCTATATATTTATATTTAATAAAAAATAATTATAAAGATGCTTTAATATGTGGTTTTTATATTCAAAAAGTATATTTACTTGATAATAAATATGATGAAAATAAATCATTATTAGAAAGAAAAAAAGATTCTTTAAAACTTACTGGATACTCAAATATAGATGGAAGTATTATAAATAAACTCGATAAAGATTATGAATCATCGAAAGTTATTAAGGGTTTAAAACTAAAAAAAGATGGCAACTTTTATAGTTATAGTAAAGTTTTATCTAATGAAAAAATGGATGAAATTTACCATAAAGTTGATGAACAAATAGACAAAGTGATTAATAATATTGAGGACTCTAATTTTGATATTAATCCTAAAAATTATAATGGTAAAAATATATCTTGCATGTATTGTAAATTTAAGGATATATGTTATAAGTCTATAAAAGATGAAGTAATAATAGAAACGGAGGATAATGATGGCGTGGACTGCTGACCAAGAAAAAGCAATTAATGAATGTGGCAAAAATATTATAGTTTCTGCAGGGGCAGGTTCTGGTAAAACAGCGGTTCTTACAGAAAGAGTTATTACTAAATTAAAAAAAGGTATAAATATTAATGAACTTTTAATATTAACATTTACAAATGCTGCGGCAATGGAAATGAAAGATCGTATTAGAGAGGCAATTACAAAAGATGAAAGTTTGCATAGTCAACTTGATCTTATTGATGGAAGTTATATTACAACATTTGATTCATTTGCATTATCAATAGTAAAAAAATATCATTATTTACTTAATATTCCTAAAGAAATAAGTATTTTAGATAATGAAATTGCTAAGAATATAAAAACTACTTTTTTAGACGAAGTATTTGAAACTTTATATGAACAAAAAGATACTGACTTTTTAAAAATGGTAAATGACTTAACGGTTAAAGATGATACCCCTTTAAGAAGGGAGATTCTTTCATTAAATGAATTATTAGAAAGATTACCTGAAAAAGAGGAATATTTAAATAACTATGTTAACAATTTTTATAATGAAAAAAACATTGAAAGTATAGTTAAAAACTTTTATGAACTAATAAATAAGAAAGTTGATAAAATCAAAATATATTTAGATAATTTATCTTATAACTGTGATGAAAAATATTATGAAAAGGTAATTAATGTAGTAAATCCGATTTTAAGTGCAAAAACTTATGAAGAATACAAAAGTTATACTAATGTAAAAGTTCCTGCGCTTCCTAAAAATAGTGAGGAAGATTTAAAAATTTCTAAAGAAAAACTTCAAAAAGAAATAGATAGTTTACATAACATTTTAATTTATAAAGATGAAAATCATTTGAAAAACTGTTTATTAGAAACTATTACTTATGCTAAAGCAATTATTAAAATAATTAATGAACTTGATGAAAAAGTATTAAGTTATAAAGAAAAATATGCTTCTTTTGAATTTAATGATATTGCAAAGATGGCAATTAAAATTGCTAAAATTCCAAATACTAAAAAAGAAATTTCTTCCTCATTCAAAGAAATAATGGTTGATGAATATCAAGATACCTCTGATTTACAAGAAACATTAGTAAATTTAATTTCAAACAATAATGTTTATATGGTTGGTGATATTAAACAATCTATATATCGTTTTCGTAATGCTAATCCTTTGATATTTAAAAATAAATATGATAAATATTCAAAAGAGGATGGAGGAATTAAAATTGATTTGCTTAAAAACTTTCGTTCAAGAGATAAAGTATTAGAAAATATTAATAAGATATTTAATTTACTTATGGATGATGATTTTGGAGGAGCAAATTATAAAGAAAGTCATCAAATGGTTTTTGGTAATACTGTATACTCTGAAAATAGTGTTAATACTGATGATTTAGATGTTTTAGTTTATAATAAAGAAGATAAAAAATATAGTGATACTGAATATGAAGCCTTTATAATTGCTGGTGATATAAAAGAAAAACTATTAAGTGGTTATAAAGTTTTAGATAAAGAAACAAAGACTTTAAGACCATGCAAATATGATGATTTTTGTATATTAATAGATAGAAAAAATGGTTTTGAAATATATAAAAAGATCTTTGAATATTTAGATTTACCACTTTTAATATATTATGATGAAAAAATAACTAATGAAAAAGATATTTTGGTATTAAAAAATTTAATTGATTTAATAGTGTGTATTTATAATAAAGATTATAAACAAAAATTTAAATATGATTTTTATTCAATTTTAAGAAGTTTTTTATATAATGAAAAAGATGAAGTATTTATAAATTATTTTGTAAATAACAATTATTATAATAGTGATTTATTTAAAAAATGTGATAATATTGCTAAGAAATTAGATACAATGTCTAGTAAAAAATTAATAGAAACTATAATAGATGAATTTGATTTTTATGAAAAAGCTATTTTAATTGGAGATATTGATAAAGTTATTAAAAGATGTGATTATCTTTTATCTTTAGCGGATAATTTATCATCTTTAGGAAAAAGTATAATAGATTTTAATGAGTACTTGAATGATTTAATTGTAAATGATGCAGACATATCTTTTACAGTTAATACAAATGTAAAAAATAACATTAAACTTATGAATATTCATAAATCTAAAGGTCTTGAATTTCCAATATGTTATTTTTCGGGTTTTGATAAAGCATTTAATAAACAAGATTTAAATAAAATGTTTAACTTTGATTATGATTTAGGATTAATTTTGCCATTTTATGATGATGGAGTAGGGCCTACTATATTAAAAAGTATATATAAAGATAAATATTTAAAAGAGGATATATCAGAAAGAATAAGATTATTTTATGTAGCCCTTACTAGAGCAAAAGAAAAAATGATTATGGTTATACCAAATAATATGGAAGATATCTCTTTTAAAGAGGATTTAAATTCATTTTTAACTTTTATTTCTTTAGTAAAGTTTGTTTTAAAGGACAATATAAAATATATTAAAGATGTAGCTTTAACTAAAAATTATAATTATACAAAAGAAAAAGATTTATTTGAAAAAAATAACGATTTATTAAATGTTGAAGAAATAAAAGTAAACTCAAATTTAATTACTCATAGTAATGTTTCTAAAAAAGTATTAAAACTTCTTTCAAAAGAGGAAGTAAATGCAATGGAATATGGTACTCATATACACGAAATATTTGAAACCGAGGATTTTAGAAATGCAAATAATAAATATGTTTTAGCTTTACTTAAAAAGATAGATAATAATTTTAAAAATGTTTATAAAGAATATGAATTTATATATAAATATGAAGATAAAGAATATGATGGAATTATCGATTTACTTTTAGAATATGAAGATAAAATGGTAATAATTGATTATAAACTTTCAAATATTGATGATGAAAATTATGTTAAACAATTAAGTATTTATAAATCATTTATTGAAAATAAAACTAAAAAAGAAACTGAGACATATCTTTATTCAATACTTAATGATACCTTAAAAAAAATATAAAATTTTTTTACAATTTTATATTTTTTATTTTACCTCTATAATTAAATCGTTATATGGAACATAATCCTTTAAAAGATTATTATCTATAAGTAAGTTTTCTAAGTTAACAAGTAATTTTTCTTCGATATAAGAACTATCTAAAAATGAATCAGCATCTTTATATCTTTTTATAATAGTACTTAAATCATTTAATGATAAATCTGGAAATTGTTTATATATACTTTTAGCAATTTTCATTTCATCATTATTTTTAACAAATTCTAAACCTTTATTAATGGCTTTTGTAAATGATTTAATTATTTCTTTGTTATTTTCAATGTAACTTTTTCTAGCATAAAAGGTAGTGTAGGGCATTTCACCAGAAAGAAGCCCAATACTCTGAAGAACATAACCATATCCCTCATTTTCAAGTTTTAAAGCAGTTGGTTCAAATAAATTTACATAGTCACCAGTATTTCCTATAAAAGCACCTGATAAAGAAGCAAAATCAATATTATAGTTTATTTTAATTTTATTTTTATCAATTTCTTCATTTTTTAAGGCATTTAGAAAGTTTAAAGCGGGCATACCACTACTTCTTCCGACAAGAATTTCTTTACCATATAGATCTTTAAGTGAAAAATCTTTTTTATTTTTTCTTCCTAATATAAATTGACCATCTCTTTTTGTAAGACCTGAAAATATTTGTAAGTAATCTTTTTCCTTTTTTTCGTAAACATAAATTGCACTTTCAGCTCCCGCAAAACCTATTTGAACATCACCAGATAGTACGGCAGCACTAACCTTATCTGCACCAGGTGTTAAAATAAGTTTAATATCAATATTTTCTTCATTAAAATAGCCTTCTTCGATGGCAACATAAAGGGGAGAATAAAATACTGAATGAGTGACCTCCGCAATTTTTATATTATTCATATTATCATTTTTTTCTTTTTTAGGTAAAAAGAAAATTAAGCATAAAACTAAAAGTAAAATTACTAAAAATGTATAAAATATTTTTTTCAAAATAACCTCCTTATTATTTCTTTTGTATTATATGAAAAAAAATAATTTTGGTGATTTTAATATAATAAATGTTAAAAAAAATATAGACATGGGTTAATATTTTTTTTATATTTAATTTGCTCGGAAAAAATAAATTTTTTATAATGTAAAAAATTTTATAATCACATACCTTAGAAAGGTAGCATATGTATTTTAATAAATTATATTTTGAATCCGGTTTCATAAGAGATTTAGCTTTTAAAAAATTAATCTTATAAATTTCAGAGTTTCTTATTTTTGTTTATGAATATTCTTTACAATTACTTGGATTTCCTTTTGATGATACAATTGATTTACTTGATAATGACGTAAATGATAATATAAATATTAAAAATAGAGAATCAGATTTGCTTTATGAATCAAATAAATATTTAATAAATATCGAAAGAAATAGTTAAACTTCAATAAGTGTTAATTTAAAAAAATTATCTTACTTATGTGCTTTACTTTTAAGACAAGTAAAACCTGGTGAGGAAGATCAGATTAAAACTATTTGAAAAAAATGGTTATAAAAAAATTGATAGTTATTCATTAAAATTATATTCAAGTATTTTAGATAAAATTATTAGCAATTTTAATGATGTAACAAATATTTTAATCCCCTATGATGGTGATGTAAAAGATTTAGTAGTTTTATATATTAAAGATGATGGAATTTTGAAAAATATGATGTTGAAATAGTTACAATAGAGGGAATTAAATATTTATCATTTAATACAAAACATTTTAGTAATTATATAATTGCAAGTAAAAATGTTATAAATCCAAATACATTAGATAACATAGGTTTATACTTTGGAATAATGGCATTAAGTTTGGGAGTAATCGTTATTCTTGCTATAAAAAGTAATAAAAAATTGAAAAGGTAGTTTACATGTACCTTTTTTTTGTGTTATAATTCATATATAGTAAAGGGTGTGAAGACAATGAGATTGAATTCTGAAATGAGAATGCTTCTTGACAAATTATATAATTTAAGAGGAGAAGATAGTGTAGTACTAGTGTCTATGGACAAAGAAAGAGACCAAGCAATTAAAACTAAGGAAAGGACTAGTAAAAGAACAACTGAACTAACAAGTCAAATTGAAAAACTAGAATCTGAAGGACATATTCTTGCTAAAGAGGGCGAGAGTTTTAAAAGTGCTTTAGAAACTATAAGAAAAGATGATTTTATAAATGTTCTAAAAGAATTAAATATTGCTTTTGACCCAGAAGAAATAAAAAAAGAGTTAGAAGTAAAACTTCCTAAAACTTTAGAGGAATTTTCTATGGAAAAAGAAAAAGCTGAAAAAGAACTTGTTACTGTAGAAGATGAAATGAATAGTGCAACCACTAAAATAGAGGAATTAGGACTTCGTAAGGATGAAGCTCTTGCTAATCAAGAAAGATTAAATAGATACTTTGACTTAGCCCTTGATGGAAATATAAATATAACAAGAGATGAAATTACATCACTTCTTGAAAAGTTTAATTTTAGTGAAGAAGAACAAAGAGAAGCAGCAAAATTATTAATGTTTCCTGAAGATGGGCTTTATGAATATGAAAAAAGTTTAAAAGGAATAAAAAGTAAAAGTATAAGTGATGTTTTTAAAGAGGCAAAAGAAGAAATCGAAACAGAGGAAATTAATAAAGAAACTCCTGTAGTTGAGGCGCCACTTCATGAAGAAGAACCTAGTTTTAACTTTGATTTTAATATAAATATTCCCGAAAATAAAGAAGTTAAAGAAGATCAAATTGAAGCAATAGTTGAACCTGTAAAAGGGGAAGAAAAAACTGTTTCTAAAGAAGATGTGATTAGTCTTTTAACAAGTTTAGGATTTGATTATTTAGATTTTACAAGTAATGATTTTGAAAAAATAATGAATAATTACGATGAAGAAACAATTAAAGCAAATGCTGAATATATTAAATCATTAAATATTTCACTTGATATTTTTGCAGATAATGTTGAATTAATGTATGATAAACAAATGAAAGAAAAAATAGAAAAATTAACAAGTATTGGTAAAATGCCTCAAGATATATATTTAAATCCAAGCGTTTTAACTAAATATGATTTAAATGGATTAAATAATGCAATTGATGTATTAAAACAAAGCGGATTAGATGCCAAAAATGTTCCATTAATTGCTTATTAGAAAGGAATAAGCTATGTACGATATAGTAAATAAAATTAGTGTTTTAAATTTACCTAAAGAAGTGTATCCTAATATACCAAAATTTTATGCTTCATTTTCTGATGATTTAGTTACTTTAGAGGAACTTAAAGAAAAAATGGGTTATTTAACATCTAAAGGAATAGCAATTACTAAGCCATCACAAGTAAAAGTATTTTCATTACCTTTAGACTTTATAAAAAGTCAGGTTGAACAAGCTGAAAAGTTAGGTTTATTAGATATGTTTATTAGTGATCCCACTAGAATTAGTTCAACAGAACTTTTCAAAAGATTAAATTATGTGATGTCTTTAAATGAAACTTTAAAGGACGAAAAAGGTAAATATAGTAAAATATTATTTAATAAAAAAGAATTTGATAGAAGATATGGTGTAGATTATTTAACTAAAGAGAAAAATGACAATGTAAAGGTTGAAACTACTAATAACAATGAAGAAAATGTTGTAAAGGAAGAAACTGTTTCTCAAACAAATACTTCATTAGATGATTTGAGTAGTGAAGTTGAAAAAGCTATGAATACTATAACAGCTGAGCCAATTGTAGAAAATCCTGTTAAGGATGTAGAACCTGTTGAAACCCATGTTGAAGTAGCATCTGAACCTATAAATGAAAGTTCTGTTCAAGAAGTAACTTCAGTAAATACTCCAACTGAAGTTGAGGACGTTAATCCATATGTAATGGCACTTTCTAAAGAACAAACTATTAGACTTGATGATGAAATGCTTGCAAGATTCGAAGATTTAACAGCACATTTAAAAAATGTTTTAATAACACTAGGATATAGTGATGAGATTGATGGAACAAAATCTGATAATTTAATTAAACTTCTTACAAGTGGAGTAACTGAGGAAAGAGAAATATTATATTATACATTAACATATAACAAAAATTTAACAGATGAAGAAAAAGTAAGTATTTATAATGCAATTGATAATGAACTTAAACTTACTAATAATGGAGAATTAAGTCTATGAAATATTTAGAAAAAATAGGTTTTAGTAAAGATGATATAGCATATATGATGGAAAATACTCCAGAAAAGTTTATTGAACTTTTAAAGGAACAAAAAAAATTAGTAACTGAAAATATTTCTTATTTAAAAGATTTAGGAGTTACTAATTATCAAGATATATTCTTAAAATTTTATGAAATGTTCTTAATGGATAACAGTAATTTTATAGCAATATTCTCAAAATATGAAAAAGAAGATTTAATTGAAAAATTAAAGAAAAATATAAACATAGTAGAATTTTTATAACTACTATGTTTTTTTATATTTTCTTTAGTCTATACACATTAATCGAAGGTTTGTTAAATGTTCTTATGTGTGGAGGATTAGTACCAATTCCGAAAGATACATAAAGCCTTGTGTTATTTTCGTTATAATAATCATTTGTATATACACTAGCACCATCTTTTTTTAGGGTTGCACCCCAGAAAGGTAATCTTAATTGTCCACCTAAAGAGTGACCTGCGAAAATAACATCTATATCATAATTTTTTAATTTTTCAAATTCATCTGGTTTATGCAAAAGACCTATTGTAAATGATGGTGTAATTTCTTCTTCATTAGTAAGAATACTTTCATCAAAATTATTTAGATCCATTATTTTAATTGGATTAATATCTTTATTAAAAATGTAATCATAGTTTTTATCAAGTACTTTAAAACCAATACTTTCTAAATTACTTTTAATATTATCATTATCTTTATCTCCTAAAATGGCATATTTATAATCAGCTTTAATATTACTAAGTTCATTTATTACATTAGTTATGTTGGTATTATCTAAAACTAAATCACCAGTAAATACTATAATATTAGCATTCTCATTATTAATACTTTTAACTAAATTTTTAATTTCTTTTATATCACTTTTTTCATAATAAAGAATATCTGAAAATTGAACTATTTTAATTCCATCAAAACCATTAGTTAATTTATTACTAGTTATTTCATATTCTTTGACCTCTAAACCTTTTGTGTTTATATATTTTCCATATATAAAAAATAGGAAAAAAACAAGAATTATTATACATATTAACCTTTTCATAAGTATTCTCCGATTATAGTTAATATAAGTGATAAGAAGTTATTAAAAAAGTGAAAGAACATCGAAGTAAATATATTATTAGTATCATAAAATACATAACCTAATGCAAATCCGGCTATAGAGTATGAAAGTATAAAAGGAATTTCTATTAAACTTTTTGCAGATATAAGATGCATTGAACCAAATATTAAACCAGTAAAAATACTAAAAATTATTTTATTTTTAAATAAATTTTTAAAATTTAGTCTAAACAGTACTTCTTCATAAAAAGGAGCAAATATACAAACTTGTAAAAATGAAAAAAATAAATTATTTTTTATTGAACTTTTATTTAATTCTTCATTCGTAGGCATTTGTCCAATAAATTCCACCAAAATAATATTTAAAATCATCATTGCTAAAATACATATTAAAAAAAATTCAAAATTTTTAGATATATATTTTTTATAGTTTAATCTAAAATCTTTAAAGTAATTTATAATTTCTTTTCTATAGATTATAAATAAATATAATGATATTATTAAATATATTAATGTTTCTATAGCAGGTTCAAATTTAATATTTTTTTTAACAATTGGATAAAATAAATATGTAAGTAATAACATAAGTAAAAATGTTGACATTAATATTACAATGTCCTTTATAACTAATTTAATTTTTTTCATTTAATCACTTTCCTATATTAAAATATTACCATATTTTTTGTTTTCTTACTAGTTTTTATTGAAAAAAAAATTAGATTATGGTACTATTTTAATAGTAGGGATGGTGCTAAGCATTATGAAAAAAGTAAAGAAAATTTTTGTTTTACTAGTTATGGTATTACTGGTAAAAAATGTTCATGCGGAGTGTGGTTATGAAACGCAAGCTAAACTTAATAGTGAGGCTGCCACGATAAAGGCAATTTATGAGGAAGTTCAAAAGGAAATGGACAGAAATACGTATGTGTGCGGTGATGGTGTAGATGAATGTACAGAGTATTATTCTGTTTTTAAAATTTCTATTTTAAATTTAAGTGAAAACTTTTATGTTAAGGTAACTAGTGATAATAATTTTAATAAAACATTTTATTATAAAGATGCACAAGATGGTATAATTTCATTTGAATTAAGTGATTTAACAAAAGTTAATACGTTTACTTTTAATGTGTATAATACTGATAAATCTGGTTGTAGCCAAAAACTTAATAGAACATTTTATTTAACAACACCTAGGTTAAATGAGTATTATAATTTCAATATTTGTGAGGAAATTCCAGATTATTATATGTGTCAAAAATTTGTTACTTATGAAGACAAAGGATTGACAGATTTTATACATGTTACAAATGAATATAAAGATAAAAAAATTGCTGAGGAAGAAGAGTTAAACAAAAACTTTTTTGAAAAATTATGGTCATTTATAAAGGATAATAAAACTATATTTATAACATCAACTGTGGTTATTATAACTATTGGAATAGGTACAGTTATTATAATCAAAAAGAAAAGAAAGGATATTGTTTAATATGAAAAAACGTTTGAAATTTTTATTTATAGTTTTTATTCAATTGATATTTTTAAGTAATGTTTTTGCTATTGAAAATGGAAAAGAGTATACTTTAACACACTCTGATTCAATAAGCTCTACATTAGGATTTGAAGATTATCAAAAGCATACTGCATCAGACGGAAATAAAACATATAATGCATATTGTATTGATAGAGCTAGAAATGCACCAAATACTGCTAAGGTTTTAAGAGTTTTAGGAACTGATGAGAGTTTAGCAAAATACGATAATGCAATAATAGCTATTTTAAAAGAGGGAGAAAATGGTGCAGATTATGAAGCAGTACATATTGCACTACGAATATTTACTAAAGTTATTGATCCTGGCCATGATGGTCGAAGTAGTGTTGATGCAAACTATCAAGCAGAGTTAAAGAAAATTGTTGATTGTTTTCTAACCGATCCTACTTTCAAAGACGCATATGCTGCATATACTGGTACAACTCCTGAGGCAACAAAATGTACATATAAATCAAAAAATGAAGGTAACGATACATTGGGAAAGGTTAAAGCCTTATTAATTGTTGGACTTGAAGCTGGTGTAAATGATGCCAAAGTTGATGGAAAAAACACTGTTGAAAAGGGACCAGCAACTGATCCTTTAAAAGAAGATGGAAAGATATCTAAGATTGTTACTGTAAAGGTTAATCTTGGTGGAATAAAAAACAAAACTGATTTCTTTAAATATCTTGGTTTTGAAAAAGATAATGATAATGTTGATGTAGAACTATTAGGATACTCAAAGACTTTTATAGATTCAAAAGAAGGTTGGAGTAAAATTACTGAGAGTGATGAAGGTTTTGATTTATCTAAAATTGATGGTGAAGAAGCATATAGTGGTGAATTATATATTGGATTTCTTGTTTCAATGGATTCACAAGATGATGGTTCTGGTGAAGTTGATGATGAAGAACCAGATTGTGAAGATGTAAAAATAACAGTTAAATTTAAATATAATGGTAAAGACATAGCGGCACTTTTAGCAAATGGAAGTGGATTACAAACTTTCTATGCATATATACCAGAAACTGGTGATCCAATTGATTTAAATTTTGAATTAAATACAAGTTTATGTGATGAATTTAGTTGTGATCCAACTTCAACTCTTCCAAATATTTGTGAAGATGGATTAGAGCCTGATGAAGAAACAGGTAATGTTGAATATGAATTTAGAGAGGCTTATAATGCTGAAAGTGGTAAATATAATATTAAGAAATGTTTACTTTCTAAAAATAGTAAAGATAAAGCTGGAAACTTTTATAAATTAGTAGATACTGAATTTGCTAATAAAGTTGCTGAAAATGATTATTGTGAAGTAAAATGTAAAGAAGATTATATATTTGGTGTTCCTTATAAGAAAAATACTGAATCTGGAAGATATTTCCAAATTAGTGTTTCTCTAAAAGGACAACAAGATTGCTATACAACTAAATTGGATTATAAAAAATATACTGAAGATATAGTTAAAAAACAAGCTGAAATACTTGATACATATAATGAATGGTTAGAGAATTATGAAAATTATACATTCTCTTTAGTACAAGGTGATGCTGTTGCATGTAATGCAAATAGTTGTCCACCTATTACTGATCAAAATGGAAATTCAACAGGTAAATGTACTGAAGCAGGTTATAATGGTGCATACGATTATAAAAAGATGATTGATCATAGTAAGAATTTTTACACTTATGAAATTAAGGAAGAATCTGATAAATGGACGATTATTAATGTTAAAACTGGAGGAGATGCTCCACATGGTAATCCTCAATTTGGTGAATGGACTAATACAAAAAGATGTCAAGGCTGTTCATTAACTGGTGAATGTGATTGGAAAAAAGGAAAAACCCCTGATGAAGATTATGCAGATAAAAAAGAAGGTTATAAAACTGCAGCTTTAGCAGCAAAACAAAAATTAAAAGATAAAATGAAGGAACTTCGTGAAATAATTGATAATTATAACTCTTGTGTTGCTGATCATGACTATCCTAACTTGCAATTAGCAACTGATGTAAATATGGGTTTGGGTAGAAATGGAGAAAATAAAGTTGCATATTGGGATATGGTATATAAATATAATCCAAGTATTCAATATAGTTATAGAGAACCAGAACCTGGCGTATCATCAACTAAATGGATAAGTTCTGTTCAAGCAAAGTCTTGTGAACATGGAATGAATTGTGACTTTATGTATAGTCCTGATGCTATAATAGTTGCAGATAATTATGCTGTTGAAAAGATGGTCGAGGCAGGACTTTGTGTTAAATATAATCCTGATGAAAAAACATCTAATAATTCAAAACCATATTGTATGAGTAGTGATTCTATAAAAGATATAGATGAAGGTGATCACGATGCAACTTGGTATTGCGATGGTACTATAGACAATGAATATGAAATATGTACTGGTGATAATTCATTACAATATCAAGACGAGTATCAATGGACAGTTCTAGATGAAGACTTAGATAAAGGTATTGAGGAAACAGTTACTATAGGTAATAATTTAATTAATTCGAATCATAAAATTACAAAGGTAGATTATGTACATAAAATATCATCTTCAAGAGGAACATATAAAACAGAAAGAGTGTATTATAGTGGTCATGATGATGGTGATATTAAAATTGAAAAAACCCCAGAACATGAAATTAAAAATTATGATATTGTTGATGGTCTTCCAGTGGGAATTAATACTCCTACAGGAACATATTACTATAAATTAACACTAGATAATTTTGGTACATTCTATACACCTTCAGATGCACCTCAAGTTAATGGTAGAATTTATGGTACTCTAGATAGGAGTTTATCTTCACAAATTAGGGGTGAAGAACAAACCAAAGGTGGAGAATTAAATACAAGTGAAACTATTGGCAAAAATGAATATGCTTGTACATATGAAGTAAATCAGAATTTTTGTACTGATGCAGCAGGTACTAAACATTATAAAACCGAATGTGATCCTAAAGATGATTGGGATACATGTCAAGCAAAAATTTGCCCTGCAACTCAAGGCGGACCATATTGTGTTGAAAAAGCAAAAAAATATTACAAGTGTAATAATACATATTATGATGGTTCTTGTGTAGAGGTTGGTAATGGTACAAGGGAAGAAACACTTCTTGCAGTAGGATGTCAACCTGGTGAAGAATGTGAAAATAATTACAATTGTTGTCCAAATTGTACTGTTCAATGTATTGGAGTATGTACTGTTACACCGGATGGTTCTCAAGGTGGAGGAAGTAAACCAAATTATGACTTTAGACCTATAAGTCCAGGAAATCTATTCCCTAATGATCGTCCAAAAGGTTATAACTGGGAAAGTGATCCAAGTGTATATAATAATTCTTTAGTAGCAAGAAAAGCAAAAGATACAATTGATGAAATTACTGCTAGAGCAAAAGATACTACTTCAGAGGAAACAACACCTTCTTCTGGAAATCCTAAGGTTGAAAACTATTCATTAAAAGTAGTTATGAATTCTGATATGATTACAAATATAAGAGAATATAATAAATCTCAAGAATCTTACAATAATGATACAATGACTTGCTATGATTATAAAATAGAAAGAGATGAAGATCATTGTAAAACGGATGGTTACACATGGAAAAAAGAAGGAGACTCTGGTAAATGTGTAATGGCAAATATATTCTGTTACTCTTCATTTATTGATGATTTAGCTGATGGTAAATTTGGTGGAGAAGTAGACATTAAAAATGGTGATGGTCGTAAAAAGAATAAAGAAAATTTAAATCCATATCGTCCAAATGTTAATATAGAAAACTTTAATACTGATAACTTAATAGTAACAAATGATTATTGGACAATTTATACATTTAGTACATTAGATATAAATGGCGATGGAATTCCAGATGTTGGACCATCATGGAAGTAAGGAGGGAGTAAACAATGAAAGAATCCTATTGGGGATATTGGCTAATGGTATTTGGAGTATTCATTATTGTGGTACTCCTTCTTATCCAAAGCTTTACATCGACAAATACTCAAGATTATTATTTAATTAAGGAAATTTCTGAGGCATCAATGGTTGATGCAATTGATTATGGTTATTATCGTACTTATGGAGAACTTAAAATGAATAAAGAGAAGTTCTATGAAGTATTTTTAAGAAGGTTTGCTGAAGAAGCATCACTTACAACAAATTATACTATAGAATTTACTGAAGTTTATGAAGCTCCTCCGAAGATTGGAGTTAAAGTTTCAAGCAAATCTGCTACATTCCAGGTAGCGGGTGACACTACTACATTTGATATAGTAAATAAAGTTGATGCAATCCTTGAATCAAAAGTTGACCCTATTTCTGGAAAAGGTTCATCAGAAACTAGTAATAATACTCCTACTGAAACAAAACCAATAGAAAATCCTATTAATATGGATGGAGGTAATAAAGAAAAATCTACTGTTAATAATTTTGGTGCAGTTACAATTAATCAAAGCCAGGAAACTATTAATGTAAATGGGACTACTGTATATATGGAATGTGCATGTGGTCCAATAGCTATGACTGAAGCAATTATGATGTTAGGCAAAGGAGATAGTTTAAAATCAAATATACAAAGTGAACTTGGATATACGCCTAATAATGCAACAGAAACTGCTGCAGCATCTTACGTATTAATGTATAACAAAGGACTAAATGGTAATCCTTCATCTCGTGATTTTAGTAGTAGTAATTTTTGTGGCGGTAAAGGTAATTACGCAAGTAATGGGAATAGTTTTTTAAATAACTATGGTTTAAAAGTTGATACTGATAATAGTGGTGGTACTTTAAATAGTAAAGGTGCTGGATATGCAGAAAAAATTTATAAATCATTAAAATCAGGTAATGTTGTTGTTGCATCTGTTTCTTCAAAAGTTGGAAGTAGTATTCCAAGTAATACAGGTCTAGCTTCAACAACTACTGGACATTATTATACAATTTATGGGTACAATGCTACTGATAATTGCTTTAATGTATATAATCCTATAACTTATTATAAGAAAGGAACTCCTACAGGTACTCAGTGTGTTCCTTATGATGCTGTAGATACGTATTTTACAGAATATATAAGTGTTGGTAACCAATAAATAAACATTATAAATTAAATGCTAATTGTATTTAACTTAATAAAATGTTATAATCTTTCTTGAAAAAGGAAGATTTTTTTATGAAAAAGTTAATAGTTATTATTCCAGTTATATTATTAATTAGTTTGTCTGTCTACATTGGTATAACTTATTTTAATATAGGAAAGTATGATGAATATTATATTAATAATACTATTCCTGTTATGAAAGAGGAATATATAGAGCAAATTACCTCTTTAAAAGAAAAGTATAATAATAAAGACGTGGTGGGAACAATTTCAATTGATAATACAGATTTTAATACAGTAGTAATGCAAGGAAATGATAATTCATATTATTTAAATCATTTACCAGATAAAACTTATAATATAAATGGTTCAATATTTTTAGATTATAGGGTAGATATTGATGAAAGCAATAAATTACTTATATTTGGACATAGTTCACCAAGTTATTTTTTACCTATTATGATAATCGAAAATTATAAAGATGAAGATTATTATAAAGAACATAAATATATTTATTTATCTTCGATTAAAGAAGTAAAAAAATATGAAATATTTTCTGTTTTTGTTGAGACTTTAGATTGGTCCTATATGAATTTAAATTATGCAAGTAAAGATGAATATTTAAAACACTTACAAAATTTAAAAAGTAAATCATTTTATGATACCGGAGTTGAGGTAAATAAAAATGATAAAATTCTTATCATGCAAACATGTTCAAATATGAAAGAGTATAGTAAATATTCTAAAAAATATATGCTTGTTATAGCAAAAGAAGTAAAATAACTAAATTTCCAAAATTTGGTTATTTTTTTGTATATTTTTCTCTTGTTTTTCCTATAATACTAGTATGAAAAAAATGTTGACATACATAGTTATGTATGGTAGTATAAGGAACTATCAGGAGGTTTTTGGTTTATGAAGAAACTAAAATATTTTTTTGCTAGTGCAATTGTTCTTGTTGCGGTAGCTGTTTCAACTATTGTTTTTGCAGAATATAAAGAACAGAAAGGTGACATTAGGTTTGGAAATAGTATCAGTAATAATAGTATTACTGTAACTGAGGGTAATTTAGTTAAACAAGGCGATATTCAGATTAACAAAACAGTATCTAAAATTGATGATAATGGTAATTACAAAGTTACTTTTGAAGTAAAAGGTAAAGATGTTGAAACTCATACATCAAATAAAAAAGATGTTTATGCTGTTGTAGTTCTTGATAAGTCTAATTCTATGTGTAATAGTTATAATTGCTCTAGAGATGAAAAATGGACAAGTGCTGTTAATGGTGCAAAAACATTTGCAAAAACATTACATGAAAAAATACCAACTGCAAATATTGCTCTTGTAACATTTGCTGATAAAGATGGTTTTTTAGGAATATTTGACAATGCCTATAACGATGCTCAAGTTTTAAGAAATTTTGATAATAAGGATTTTTCTAATGTAAATTTTGGTACACCAAATGGTGGAACAAATTTATATGCTGGACTTTATGAAGCAAATGAATTATTAACGGCATCAAATATAAAGAAAGATGCCATTAAATATGTTGTTGTTATAAGTGATGGAGAGCCTACATTATATTATGACGAAAAAGGTTATACAGATGGTCCAGGTTCATCTATGGATGCCACTACTGAAAGAAAAACAAAAGAAATGGCTAAAACAGTTCAAAAAAGTGCTGAAGTATTTGCAATTGGATATGACTATAATGGTACAATATTAAGTGAAGTAGCTTCAGGAGCTGACCATGTATATTTATCAGATCCTAAAACCATTGTAACTAAATTTACTGATATTGCTACTATAATGGGTAAAGCTAATGCTGGTACTGATGCAACTTTAACTGATAATATTGGTGCAAAATTTGTAATGACTGATGCTCAAGGTAATAAATATACTAGCGAAAAATTTGACATTACAGAAGCTGGAAAAACATTCTCATTTAATATAAAAATTAATGAAGAAGATATTACTGAAGATGGTTGGTATTCAACAAATGCTGATTTTGAATTAACATATACTGACCCAAAGGGTAATGCAAAAACTATTCATAGTAATAAAAATCCAGAGGTATATTGGGTTGCAAAAAGATATGATTACAAAATTGAATACTACTATGATGGACAAATTGATAATACTTTAACTGAAACTGGTAAAGATGTTAAAGGTAAAGAAATCACTGTAAGTGAAGAAAGTATTAATAATAATACTAAACAGGGTTATTCATTAATAAATACTGATCCTTCTACAAGAAAAATTGTTATTTCTTCATCTGAGGAAAATGTAATTAGAGTATATTATGAAAGAAATTCATATGATTATGAAGTACATTATTTCTTTAATGGTAATGAAGATGAATCATTAATTGAAAGAAAATCAGCTAAATATAATGATGTAATTAATACTTATACTGATAAAGTAAAAACTGGTTATAAATTACAAAATACAGAAAATTTACCACTTACAATAGGTGTAGCAAATAATATAATTAATGTATATTATGTAAAAGATAATACTCAAACTAAAGAGTTATCTTATACAGTAGAATATTATAAAGATGGTAAAAAAGTAGTAAATGATACACAAAAAGTTACTGAAACAAAACAAGTATTAGAAAGTGATACTTTAACAGTTAAAAATGGTGAAATCAATGTAACTAATAAATATGTTGGTTATAAATTTGAAAAAACAAATCCAGAAACTATACCAAATTCTATTAATGATAAAGGTGTAATAAAGGTTTATTATGTATTTGATGAAAATCAAACAAAAGAGTTATCTTATACTGTTGAATACTATAAAAATGGTAAAAAAGTAGAAAATGATACTCAAGTTGAAGTAGTAACTGTTCATGTACTTGAACCAAATACTTTACAAGTAAATCAAGATAAAATTAATACAGAGAATAAATATGTTGGATATAAATTAGAAAAAACTAATCCAGAAACTATACCAAGTGAAATTAATAATGGTGGTATAATTAAAGTATATTATATTCTTGATGATGGTCAAACAAAGACACTTACTTATACTGTAAATTATTATAAAGATGGTAATTTAGTAAAAGAGGATACTGAAACTATTTATGAAACTAAACAAGTTTTAGAGTCTGATACTTTAACAGTAAAATCTGAGGAAATTAATATAAAGGATAAATATGTTGGATATAAATTTGTTAAAACAAATCCTGAATTAATACCTGAGGTTATTGAAAATAAAGGTGTTATTGATGTATATTATGAAAAAGATACATTTACTTATGAAGTAAGATATTATTTCAATAGAGAATTAGATGAATCTCTAACTGAAAAAGGTACTGCATTATTTGGTGATAAAATAACTTCTTATACTGATAAAGTAAAAGAGGATTACACTCTAGAAACTGTTGAAAATCTACCACTTGTAATAAGTGAAGATGAAAGTAAAAATATTATTAATGTATATTACAAAATTGATGGACAAGGCGTTATCGAGCCAATTGAACCACCTCATACATCAGCAAATAATAGTATTTATGCACTTATATTATTAGTTAATGCTTTAGGTGCATCAGTACTTCTTAAAAAAAGAGAAAACTAATTAAATAAAAATGTCATAGAAATATGACATTTTATTTTGAATAAATAAATAAAATGGTGCTTTTTTGCCAATTATTTGGTAAAATATAAGTATAGTTAAAAAGGAATGATTGAGTATGGCGTATATTGAATTTAAAAAAGTAAATAAAGTATATAAAATGGGCGAAGTTGAAATTAAAGCTCTTAATAATACTTCTTTTGAAATTGAAAAAGGACAACTTATTTGTATATTAGGTCCATCAGGTGCTGGTAAAACTACTTGTTTGAATATTTTAGGTGGAATGGATAGGCTAACAAGTGGTAATGTTATCGTGGATGGAAAAATAATTAATGATTTAAACGAAAAACAATTAATAAAATATCGAAGAAATGATATTGGTTTTGTATTTCAATTTTATAATTTAATACAAAACATGACTGTAATTGAAAATGTTGAACTAGCAACTCAATTATGTAAAAACTCTTTAGATCCTAGTGATATATTAGATAAAGTAGGTTTAAAAGATAGAAAAAATAATTTCCCTGCTCAACTTTCTGGTGGAGAACAACAAAGAGTAGCTATAGCAAGGGCAATATGTAAAAATCCAAAATTACTTCTTTGTGATGAACCAACTGGAGCACTTGATTATAAAACTGGTAAACAAATTTTAAAACTTTTGCAAGATACATGTAGAAATGAACAAATGACAGTTATTATAATTACTCATAATAGTGCAATTAGTCCTATGGCAGATAAAGTTATTAAATTTAAAAATGGAACAGTAAGTGATGTAATTATAAATGATAAACCTAAGAATATCGAGGATATTGAGTGGTAATATGAAAACTAAATTACTTAAACACATTTTTATGAAAATTAAAGATAATTATAAAAGATTTTTATCATTAATTTGTATGGCTTTTTTAGGCGTAGGCTTTTATGCAGGAATACAATCCTCAAGTCCTGATATGTTAAAAACACTTGATAATTTTTATGATGAAAATAATGTTTATGATATAAGTGTTATTTCAAATGTAGGACTTACTGAAGATGATTTATTAAAACTTTCAAAAATTAAAAATGTTGAATTGGCTATTAATATTCAAGAAAAAGATACTTACTTAGAAATCGAGGAAAATAATTATGTTGTTAAATTAATTGAGTATAATAGTCAAATGAATAATGTTTATATAAAAGAGGGTAGATTACCTAAAAATAATAATGAAGTTTCAGTTGATAATGCTTTACTTGAAAATAATAATTTAAAACTTGGAGATAGTATTACTATTGATGGTAAAAAATACTCTATTGTGGGAAATGTAATAAGTCCTTTATATTTTTCTGCAGAAAGACCAAATTCTAATTTAGGTAGTGGTAAAGTTGATTATTATATTTATGTTTATAATGGTTTTCTTGATTTAGAGGCTTATTCAAATATATATATAACAGTTAAGGGAGCAAAAAAATACTTAACTAATAGTGATTCATATAAAAAACTTATTAATAATGTAAAAAAAGATATTGATTTAATTAAAGATAAACAGCAAGATATTCGATATGATGAGTTATACTCTGATATAATTGAAACAAGTGAAATGTATGGTATAAGTATTGATGAATCTAATTTTATTAAACCAAAATGGTATATTTATGATAGGCTTGATAATACTTCATATAAAGAACTTATAAATGCTAGTGATAATCTTAAAAAAATTGGTAATATATTCCCAATAATATTTTTTGCTATATCAGTACTTGTAAGTCTTATTTCAATGATGAGAATGATCGAAGAGGATAGAGTTGAAAATGGTACTTTAAAATCTCTTGGATATAATAGTTTTCATATTACATTAAAATATGTAATCTATTCACTTTTAGCCACTACAATAGGAAGTAGTGTTGGTGCTATTTTTGGTTCATATATGATTCCTAGTGTTATTTGGAATATTTATACAAAAATATTTTTTATTCCTAAATTTATTTATTTATTAAAAAGTGACTATAATGCCTTAGGACTTTGGATATGTATTTTATGCATATGTGGTACTTCAGTAATTGTTTGTATTAAAAATTTAAGAGAAGTACCCGCTAATCTAATGAGACCAAAACCTCCAAAAAGTGGTAAAAAAATCTTATTAGAGCGTATTAACTTTATTTGGAAAAAACTTAAATTTTCTGATAAAATTACTATTAGAAATATATTTAGATATAAATCAAGAGTTATCACTACTGTTTTGGGAATAGCAGGTTGTACTGCCCTCATTTTAGCGGGATTTGGTTTAAAAGATTCAATTAAAGATGTAACAGATTTTCAATTTAATAACATTATAAAATATGATAAATTACTTATGACAAATGAAAGTATTAATCAAATAGACATTGAAAAAGAATTACTAAATGATGATAAAGTAGAAAATTTTACTAATGTTAATACCCAAAATATTAAAGTTTTATTTAATGAAGAGCAAGAGGTAACTATGATAACACCAGATGATTTTAACAGTATTTCTAAGTCTATATCATTAATTGATCTAAAAACAAATAATATAATAGATAATATTAGTGATAATAGTTGTATAATTAGTGAGAAAACAGCAAAACTATTAGATATTGATGTTGGAGATAAAATAAGTCTTTTAGATAATGATAATAATAAATATGATATTAAGGTTTCTTATATTATAAAAAATTATATCAATCAATATTTATATATAAATAAAAATACTTATAATAACTTATTTAATAATTATAAAATTAATTCTATTTTAATTAGTTTAAAAGACGAAGATAAAAATTCTAAAGAATTTGATAAAAAGTATATAAGTAATGGTTATGCATTAACAATTGTAGATAATGATGATATGAAAAATTCTATGAATGATATGCTTGGATCAATCGACTCTATTGTTGCTATATTAATTATAGCGGCAGCATCTTTAGCTTTTGTAGTACTTTATAATTTATCAAATATTAATATAAGTGAAAGAAAAAGAGAAATAGCTACTTTAAAAGTATTAGGTTTTTATCCAAGTGAAGTAGATAAATATATTAATAGAGAAACAGTTTTATTAACTATTTTAGGTATTGGTATAGGTTTATTATTTGGTTCTTATTTAAGTCATTTTATTATTTCTACATGTGAACCAGATTACATAATGTTTGATAGACATGTATATACATTAAGTTATTTTTATTCACTATTTATAACTATTATTTTTACAATTATTGTAACTATTGTAACCCATTTTAATTTAAAAAAGATTAATATGATTACATCATTAAAAAATGTTGAATAGTAAATAAATGTCATAGAAATATGGCATTTTTATTGTATTAAAATATAAAAATAATCCATAATAATATTGGTGATAGAATGGAATATAAAAACGTACCTAATATGTTAAGTACAAAAGATGTAATGTATCTGGAAGATATGTTTAAATGGAATTATGGAGCATTTAAAAGTGCTTCGAATATAACTACTAAAGATGCAAATATTAAAAAAATACTAAATAAATGCACTAAAATATGTAAACAAAATATGGAAGGTATTTTAATGATTTTAAAGGATGGTAAGGCAAATGAATAATAGTACTATTAAAAATAAAATGGTAACTGTTCCAAAGGGAATAAAATTAAATGATGAAGATTATTTAAATAGTGTATTATCTTCGTTTAAAGAAATGTCTAAAAACTATAGTATTGTTTTAACTGAGGCTAGTAATGAGACACTGTATAAAACTTTAAAAAAACAATATGATGCAATAACAAATATGCAAAGAAGTTTATTTGAGCTTATGTTTGAATATGGATGGTATTCATTAGAAAAAGCTCCAAAAACTAATTTAGATAGTAAATATAGTACCTTAAATACTCAGTTAAAAGATTTAGAAAATTAAAAAAATGGTAAATATTAATTATCATTTTTTATTTTTGAACATATTTAATCAGTTTTGCATGAACAACCATTTTATCATTATCATTATAACAAGTTGATAGAGTAAGCACTTTATCTTCATTTGTAACATTAGTTTCAAAATTATAACTAGATCTACCTTTAATTAAATTTATAAAACTTTCAAATTCATTATCACTAAAGGAAGTTTCTAAATAATCACTAGTTGTAGCAATTTTATATACACTAAATATTTGCCATATTGAGTTTTCCTTTTCCGTGGATATTTTTATTATATAGTTATCTTTATTATTTTGCCAAGATGATTTTAAAGTATCTTTTAAAGAACCAAACATAGTTCCATTAATTCTTCCGTGGCCATAAATGATAGTGTTTTTATCATTAAATTCATTATTACGATAATCTAAAAATATCCAACCAGCATTATTATATGTTTTATCATATGACCTATTTAAATAATAATCATTATCTAAGGTTTGTACAAATGGATAGTTAATATTTGTTCCCATAACTTTAATAAATCCAATAGTATCTGGATTAAATGTCTTAAGTTTATTAATATCAACATCTATAAATTTTAACTTCATATAATCAAAATATATATCTTTTTCATTTTCATTTATTATGACTTCATTATCATAACTTTTTTCATTTATTTCATAAGTATCTGCTACTTTTTTTATAATATCATTTGTATTATTATTATCTATAATCCACATAATTACCTTAATTAAAGAAAATAAAAAAACTATTAACATTACTAGAAAAAATATTAATAAGCATAAATTTTTAACATTAAGTTTTTTCCTTTTTTTAATAACTACATTTTCCATATGATTTAAGTATACCATAAATCATAATTTTTTAAAAATAATTAATTGATTAAAAGAATAGTTTTTGTTATACTTGTCTTAAGGTGATTATGTTGAAAAAAGTTATGATAATGTTATTAATGGTAAGTTCTTTATTCTTATTTGGTTGTGGTAAAGAGGAAAATAATGATAGTAATAAAAATAATACTACTTATACAAATAAGTTTGAATGTATTAGAGAAGATAAATTAACTAAAGATCAGATTTATTATGCTACCAAAGAGGAACCATTAAATGGTGAAAAAGGTGATGCTGTTAATGTAACATATACAAGATTATATGACTTTGATAAAAAAGGTGAGAAACTTCTTAAATATTATGATATAACAACATACGATTATATTTTAGATTATGATATTGATAAACAAAAAACATATTATGAAAATAATTGTAATGAAATTGATCAAAAAACCTATAAATCTTGTAAAGTAATTTTAGATAATAAAAAAATTATTATAACTTCGGAGATTGATTTAAACTCTGAGGTTGCTAAAGAGTATCTTGCAACTGTATCACTTAATGATGTTAAAGAAAATTATGCTGATACTCCATATACTTGTAAGTAGGTGTTTAATATGAAATATGGAATATATAGTTATGAAGAAAGACTTAAAAATCCTAATTTACCATTAATAGATTTTGAGTATTTAATAAATCATCCAGAATATATTAATTATGTGTGGGAAAAATATTTAATGGATATTAATTTTCAAAATAAAGTAAATGAAAAACTTTTTTATGATGAGAATTTTAAAAACAGATTTAATAGTATTTTTAATAATTACTTAAATAAAGAAAAGAGTAGATAATATGTATAAATATTTATTTGATATAAATTATAATAATAAAGTTTTTTCTATCTTTTTAGGAAAAAATAATCATAAAGCATTTTTAGAAAGTAAGAATGGTAAATACTATTATCCTTTATATGAAGATTATTTGTATTTAAATAATAAATTTAATAAAGAAAATTTTGTTAGTTTTAAAATAGAAAAATTTAATTTAAAAGAAAAGGTAATGATTAAATCAACTGCTGTAGCTCTTGCACTTATTACTGTTACTACAGCCTCGATGGTAAAAAGTAAACCTAAGTATAATACAAAAGATATTGATGAAAGTAAGAGTATGATCGAGGACCTTCTTGCAAATCAACCTCAGATTTATGTTTCAGAAAACAAGATAAATTCTAAAAGCGATTTAGATAAATTTTTAGGTTATGAAACAGTTTCAGATGAAGAACTTTATAATGCTATTGATAATAATAATCAAATTTCTAAAGAAAATAAAGAAAAAATTTATATTGTTATAAATAAAATAAAAGAAAAGTCACCTAATTTTGATTTTAGAATTTTTTATGAAAATATTAAATCATTAAATATAACATTAATGGATAAAAATGAAATTGCAAAAGAATATGGTTTAGGTGTAGCAGGTTGTTATGATACTAAAAAAAATACTATTTATTATTCTGATGGTTATGATGATATGAATCTATATCATGAAATATGTCATGTATTATTTGATTATTATCGTAATGATAATGGTAAAGTTGTTTATAAATTTAATGTTGAAAGTAAATCTTTAGGAGAGGCAATGAACTCTAAAATAACAAATTATATAACCTTTGATAATTCATATTCATATCAGAGAAGTATACTAGATTTTTTATTAGTAAACTGTCCATATTCACTTACAGAATATAACTATAATGGTATTGGAGGTTATAAAATTAAACTTCAAGAGGAATATCCTAGTGTAGATTTTGATTTTATATTTAACCTGCTTGATTCAATTACTATAGTTCAAAATGATTTTAATATGACACTTAATTTAGATAAAGCACCAGCATTTATCGAAGAATTATTTAATCTTGTTAAAATAAATCCGGATACATATCCATATTTTAAAGTAATATGTGAATATGTAAATGATGATGTAAAAGAAATGTATGAACAAAAATATAATAATTTAATGGAGAAACAAAGATGAAAAAATATAATATATTTAGTGAAGTTAAAATTAGTAATATAATTTTAATAATATTAGGAATAGGATTATGTATAATGTCCCTTATAGTTGATGAAAAATTTCATTTTACTTATTTAATATTAACAATCTTATTATTAGCAATTTTGGTTAGAGATTTAAAAAAATATTTTAATTTAAAAAATAATGGTAAACTTATTAAAAATGCAAATTATAAAATAATTTATCAAAATGGAAAAAACTATTTAAAAGTATTTTATAAAGATAATAATTTAGATTATGAATTAACTGGAAAACTTACATTTAAAAGTAAGGAAAAGTCAGGTAAAACAGATATATTAGTAAATAAAAAAGACCCAAATGAATTTTATGCATTTGGACCTTTAAAATAACTTTTACCTTTCTATTGTAAAGATACTTATAATGGTGGTAAAAGTCCTTAGTTAGAAATATTATTTTCTAACTATTTTTATTATGCTCTTTTTTAATAAATATATACATACAATTGCCTTTTTTTATGATTTATTTTATAATTTAAGTGGTGATGAGAAATGCTTATATCAAATTGGCAAGATTATAAAATAATTAAGGCTAGTAATGGTCAAAAGTTAGAAAAATGGAATAATATAAGGTTATTAAGGCCAGATCCTATTGTAATGTGGAATATAGGTGATATTTTAGAAAATGAATGTGATGCAGTTTATTATAGATCTAATACTGGCGGAGGATATTGGAAAAATATAAAAAGTATTCCTGCATATTGGCAAATTAAATATAATGATTTAGTTTTTAATATTAAACAAATGGGTTTTAAACATACAGGTCTTTTTCCAGAACAAGCAGTAAATTGGGAGAGAATGATAAAAAAAATTAAGGAAAGTGGTAGAAAAGATGTTAAAGTATTAAATCTTTTTGCATATACCGGCGGAGCTACAGTTGCTTGTCTTTCTGCGGGAGCTAGTGTAGTTCATGTTGATTCTTCGAAAGGAATTAATGATTGGGCAAAAGAAAATGTTAAATCATCAGGTTTTGAAAATAGACCAGTACGCTTTTTAGTGGATGATGTTAAAAAATTTGTTCAAAGAGAAATTCGAAGAGGTAATAAATATGATGCAATCATTATGGATCCACCGAGTTATGGAAGGGGTAGTAACAATGAAGTATGGTCTATTGAAAAAGATTTAGATGGTCTTCTTCAAAGTTGTAAAGAAATACTTAATGATAATTTCTTATTTGTATGTGTTAATACTTATACAGCAAATTTATCATTATTAACTTTAGAAAATATATTGAAAGTTCATTTTAATAATAATATTAAAGTTGATGAAATAGCACTACCTATTGAAAACTCTAATTTATATTTACCTTGTGGTATAACTGGTTGGATAACTAATGACTAAGTTAGATATTTTATATGAAGATAATCATATTATAGTTGTTTTTAAACCAGCAGGAATTTTATCACAAGCAGATAAATCCGGTGATGTTGATATGCTTACTATTATAAAATCATATTTAAAGGAAAAATATAATAAACCAGGAAATGTTTATTTAGGTCTTGTTCATAGACTAGATAGACCTGTAAGTGGAATAATGGTATTTGCTAAAACCTCAAAGGCTGCCTCTAGACTTTCCGAAGAAATTAGAAATAATAAAATGCATAAAAAGTACTTAGCAATCATTCATGGTTATTTAGATGTTAAAGAGGGTACTTTAGTAAATAGAATAGAAAAACTAGATAATAAAAAAGTTTTAATTGATACTCCAAAAGGTAAAGAGGCTGTATTAAATTATAAAGTTATTAAAGAAAAAAATAATCTTTCCTTGGTAGATATTAATTTAGTTACAGGTAGATATCATCAAATTAGATTACAATTTGCAAGTATTAATCATCCTTTATATGGTGATTATTTATATAATAAAAAAGATACAAATAAACTTGCATTAGTTTGTTATAGTTTATCATTTATACATCCCACAACTAAAGAAAATATGAATTTTAATTTAAAAAATATAGAAAATTACATAAAATTGTAATTTTTTTTGTAGACTTATGGTTTCTTTTATAGAAAAAGTTATTTTTTGAGTTATAATAATAATTGTTATGAAAGAAATTGATAATGAAAAAGTTGGAAAGTTTATTGAAAACTTAAGAAAAGAAAAGGGATTGACTCAGCAAGATTTAGCGGATATTCTTTCAGTTTCAAATCAAGCAGTATCAAAATGGGAAGGTGGAAGGAATTTACCTGATATTGCAATTCAAAGGGTTATTTGTGATACTTTTAATATAACTATGGAAGAACTACATGCTGGTGAAAGAGATATTAAAAAGAGAAATAAAACTAAAAAAATTAGAAAGGAAAACAAAATTTTCTCAATAGCTCTTATGTGTATTGTACCAGTTATGGTTTTCTTTGTAGTCTATTTTATAATTAATTTTAGAGCATTAAAAATATATTATTCAAATAGTCAAATTACAAATGAAGAGAACTCTATAAGAGCAAATCTTTTGATTTTTAAACTTCCTAGAAAATTAATTATTTTCATTAATAATATTTATCCGTGTAATTATGAAGTTAAAGATTCAGATTTGTTAGATCTAAAATTATATTCAGGTAATAAAAAGTTATTAAACTCTAGTATGATAAAAAATGATATTTTTGAGATAGATGCATTAACTTTTGATCCTAATAATGTTAAATTAATATTAAATATTGAATCAGTTACTGGTGAAAAAAGAAAATTTCAGAGAGAAGTTAAACTTGTTAAATATACAAGTAACGATAGAAATGATGATAAATATAAAAATAAGTCATTAATGATTTTATCAAATGATGAAATAGTAAAAAAATTATTAAATGATGGTTACATTAATACTGAAAATGAAGTTTACGAAAAAGAAATAATTGAAAATAATGCTACAACAAGAGTTAAATATGATTTAGATCATGAAAATATTAATATTTTATATATTCATAATGAATATACAGGAAAAATTTCTATTGACTATCAACTAAAAACATTTCAAACCGTAGTTTTTAATACCAATAATATAAATAATATATCTGAAAAATATATTTTTGATCTAAAAAATGAAAAAAATATTTGTGAAATTGGTGAGTGTGCAACACTTAAAAAAACTCGTAAAATGGTAGAAAAGTACCTTTCCCAACTTCAGGTTGGATAAGACTCAACTTACAATATCTTGCCTTTTTCGACACTTTTGAGTTATGATAATCTCGAAAGGAGGTAAGGGTGAAGATAAGATTTGTAATTGCTGCATTTCTTATAATCCTATTTGTTCCATTTGGTTTTGTTAAAGCTCAAAATATTTCTGACGATATTAGTTATATTACAAACCAAAATGGTGTAAGAATAAGCATGATTGATTATAATTTATTAACAAATATTTATAGTGACGCTTATATTCAAACTATGACAAGTGAAGGTTATGAGAACTTTAAGGCAAAAAATATCAATATCAATAATCTAGTAAAATCTGAAAAGTATTACAAAACAGTCATTGATCATTTAAATAATGTAGTAACAAATACGGAAGTAACTGAAAATGAATTCAATAATTATAATCCCAATATTCAAACACTAAGTGTTAGTAATTTTGTTGAAACTCAGTATAAAAAACTTTCATTAACATTATCTGATAATCATAATGGTTATGGAGACATATTTGTTGGACTACTTTGGAAAATGATACCAAGTACTAGAGCTTTTGATGTAATTGCTGTAAGATATGTAGGTATGACGGATGTTGATGGTACACAGTGGGGAAAACAAATCTGGGGAACTAACGGAAACTATACATATGTAAATTATGGATGGAATGGTACAAATATTAATAGACAAGATAATGGATTTGGTATATCAATGAATATAACAAATGATAGTACAATTAATTATCTTGAAAATTATATTGAATCTGCCGTTCAGTTTACTGGAAATTTCCAATGGGCTGGAGCCAGTTATCAACATGCAACATCTAATACTACACTTGCACAATCAAAAAGTTATACACTTGCGGAAAATGGTAAAAACGGTGTAATATTATTTACTGGTAATATTGGTGAAAAATATGATAATATGCCTGGAGTTTATTGCGAATTGTAATCTAGTGGCTTTATATAATTGTCATTTAGATTATTTCTAACAATTAACCAACATAGCAAACGATTGATTATTCTTAATAATTATTTAATAGTTTAAAAAATAAAAAAGTTAATACATAATATCTAATAATAAAAAAAGAAAGAAGGTAGACAATAATTCTGGCTCACACAAAATAATGTATATACTTTAAATATTATTAAAAAGAGAAATTTTAAAACTAGAAAATATTTTTTAAAACACGATAGTAATATCAACTTAGCAACCTTTTGATTAATACTTACATTGTAA
>ENA-OOZQ01000067-OOZQ01000067.1-human-gut-metagenome-genome-assembly--contig:-NODE-67-length-90065-cov-3.273292_pt1 | contig 90065 bp, 68 predicted proteins | sample MGYA00241188_ERZ501399 | MGnify/ENA primary metagenome ERZ501399 (study PRJEB25962, sample SAMEA2042658) | human gut metagenome | biome: human gut; feature: human-associated habitat; material: faeces... | reverse complement strand
CTGCCTCTGCACGAGCACATGAAGTTCGTGCAGCCTCAATGGCCGCGACCAATGCAAAAAAGACCGCTCTATACATGAGAGCATCAAAAGAAATTTATATGGCTGCAAGATCAGGAGAGCCTGATCCTAACGCTAACTTAGCATTACGTGCTGCAATTGAAAAATTTAGAGGACAAAACATTCCAAAAGATGTTATTCAAAGAGCCATTGAAAAAGCCAAAGGTGGTTCCGCTGAATCTTATATCGCTGGAAGATATGAAGGTTATGGACCAGGCAATGTTGCTTTTATAGTTGACACCCTCACCGATAACGCTAATCGTGCCTATGTTGAAGTCCGTACTGCCGTTAACAAAAGAGGTGGACATTTAGGCGCACCTGGTAGTGTTTCCTTCAACTTTGAACAAGCCGGTGTCTTAGTCTTTAAATCCGACAAAGACCATGCAGAAATTGAAGAAATGCTTATTATGTCCGATGTTGATGTAACCGATGTCTCTAAAGATGATGAAGGTTATGTTGAAGTACACGTTACTCCAACTGCATTAAATAATGCTAAATCCGTTTTAAATGATAACGGCATTACTGAATTTGAAACCTGTGAAATTCAAATGATTCCAAATGATTATGTTGAATTAAGCGGCGAAGAAAAAGACAAAATGCAATCCATGTTAGACATGCTTGATGAACTTGAAGACGTTCAAGCGGTTTGGCACAATATGAAGTAAGAAAAAAGGTCTTAAGCTCTAAAGGTTTAAGATCTTTTTTATTTCTAAAATAAATTTTTTATAGGCGGACGGAACCGCCACATCTTCTATAATCTCTCTCATTGAATAATAATTCATATCCTCTCTTTTATAAGGTTCCTTTAATTGGATTAAATAGCCTTTCATATCCCATATTCGATGGGTGAAGATATGCTGAACCTCCTTTAAAGAAATGATAGTAGCGCGAATGTTTTCATCTATACATTCATTTTCCACATCGACTAAAGTTAACCATTTTTCTAGTAAGATAGGCCCATAAAATCCACTGAGTAATCCTTCTTCTTTTTTTAGTAACATTAGCTTATCTTGATACATATAAAATAGCGCCGTTTTTTCTTCTCTTTTTTGCATTACCTTTTTATTTTTTATCGGTAAAACCTTTTCTAAACCTTTTTGATGCGCAATACAAAGAAAATTCCAAGGGCATTTGTCACATTTTGGATTTTTGGGTAAACATATCGTAGCCCCTAATTCCATAAGCGCTTGGTTCATGATACCCGGCGCTTTATCTTTTAACAATTGTTCTTCAATGAAAGCTTTATATTTTTTCTTTGTCTTTTCTAAAGCAATATCATCTTCTAGTCCCATGAAACGGCTATAAACGCGAAGAACGTTTCCATCAACCGCCGCAACTCGAACATCAAAAGCATTGGACACAATTGCACTAGCGGTATATACTCCGATACCTGGTAAAGAGAGCCATTCTTCATACGTTTTGGGAAAAGCACCTAATTTTTGTATTGCTTTTGCACATCGATGCATATTTTTTGCGCGTGAATAATATCCTAAACCTTCCCATAACTTTAAAACTTCATCTAAAGGAGCAGCAGCTAAAGCTTCTACATTTGGATATTTTTCCATAAACCGCAAATAATAATCTTTAACGGTTTCTACCCTTGTTTGTTGAAGCATAATTTCTGATATCCAAATGCGATAAGAATCTTTCGTGTTACGCCAAGGAAGTGTTCTTTGTTCTTTGATAAACCAATCATAGATTAATTCTTCAGCGTTCATCATAATAAATCCATTCTCCTTAATATTTTGCTATAGATGGGTAACATATGTGCTTCACTCACATAAGAAGAAAGATTAGATATTGGAAGCCAAGACACCGCTTTATTTTCATCTTCTTTTATTTTTAAAGGCGCGCTTTCTTTTGCCATAAATAAATAGCACACATCATAATGATAATGCGCTTTTATTGTTTTCTCGTGTTTTATATGTTCTGGCACAAATAATTTTTGTATCGCAACAAAATGAGGATATTCTTTTAAAGGTGTTACTCCCGTTTCTTCTTTTAATTCTTTTTTTGCTACTCTAAAAAGATCCATATTTCCATCAGCGTGTCCACCAACAAACGACCAAGATTGATAGATCAAATGATAGACAAAAAGAACTTTCGTTTTTTCTTCATTTACAACGATACAAGAAGCAGAAAAATGTCCTTCTTCATTTTCTCTTGAAAATGCTTGGCTTTTAAAGGCGTGAAGAAAAGAAAGCATCTCTTTTTGACATGCAATTTCGTCTTGATTTTGTGGAACATAATTTTGAATTTCTTTAATTACGCTTTGAATATTCATGGTAACACCCTCATTATCATAAATAAATTATCCTAAAAGCGCAACGAAGACGCAACACTAATTCACACAGGCAGATAAAACAAATTGAATAAATTGCTGTGCTTCTTCTTTACTAGAAAAGCCAGATAGTTTGTAATTCTGTGGATTTTCCAATAACAAAACAACGTCACCAAAGATTGTGCTGTGATAAAGTGACGAAATGTTATTATTTTTTGAAAGTTTTTTTAAACAAGCATCGGAATCAACGCCGATAAACACTTGTTGTTCTTGATAAATAAGATGATATGGTCGAAAAGCATCAATTCGTTTTCCGCCTAAAGCTTCACCTAAAGCGTGATAACTATTGAGTTCTGTCAATTCGAGATAATCAACACTTCCATCTACTTTTAAAACCGCTACCCATTGTCCCATTTTTCTTTTCCTCCTTAGCATAAATGATTGTTACTTCATTGTAGGATGATTTACGACTTGTTATAGCAGCCTCTCCCCTTTGTAGTTTCTTAAAAAGATGAAGAAAAATTCTAAAGAAGTTTAGAAAGATTCCTTTTCTTTTTTCAGATTCAATTTTGAAAAGCTAATTAAAGAATAGCACATTTTTTTAAAAGCGCAATACGTTTATGTTAAAAACGAGTGCCCACTATTGAACACTCATTTAATTATTATTCGGTTTTTAATTTTTCTATTAACAAAGACTTTAATCCAAAATAGGTAACTATTAAGGCAGCGCTTATCAACATTGCGCCAATAATATCACTGGCCCAATGGACACCAGAAACGATTCTTCCTACTACTAAGAATAAAGCATATACGCCACTTAAACCTATGCAGAAATACTTTAAATATTTATTTTTAATATAGATAATCACCTGATCAATACAGGTAGTTAAAATCACTAAAGATAGTATTGTAGTTGAAGATGGATATGAAGCTTCTAAAACACCATCAATCAATACAGGTCGACGATTGATGACAACAAATTCAAAGAAAGCATAAATAGTAAATGTCAATAAATAGCAAATGCCTAACGCTAAAATATTTTTATCTACATTCATTACTTTTTTTCTTTGTACCCATTCAATCAGTCCTAAAATAGCGAATAATAACGCTATCCCAATAGGCAATAGGCTTCCCAAATCCGTAATTTTATACAATGTAAAATTACCTGGAAACCACTGATGAATCATTTGATTTAAAGAAGAAAAGCCTACTTTTGAATCATTAGGACCAATTGCTTGAACATCAACGAATTTTACTAAAACTGTGTAAATAATAAACACTACAAATATGGATAAAGAAATAAACAAATCTTTTTTCGCTCTATTTTTCATTTTTCATTTTCCTTTCATAAAATATTCTTTTCATTTTTAAAAGTGTAACATATTTTAACATTCAATGAAATATCTATAACGTGACAACATACCGATAATAAAGCATATCTATACCTCGATAAATTTTTATCCAACAATCTCTTTCATTCCATTTCTTAATGCAACTCGAATAGAAGCCTTATTGTTATCACGAATAATAGAACATACTTCTTTTACTTTTAAATATTGAAAAGCATAGTTTTTAAAAAAATTAGCGGCTTCGGTTGCGTACCCATAATGCCAGTACTTTTTCTTAAATAAATAACCAATCTCCAATACTTCCTCTTCCTTCCAAGGTTGCATAGTTAATCCACATTGTTCAATCAATTCCCAATTTTCTTTTAAAATAACCGCCCATAAACCGAAGCCATATTTTTCATATCTTTTGAATTGCTTAGAAAGCCACTCTTTCACTTCTTCACTAGAGAAAGGTTCCTCATACGCATACATAACTTCACTATCTTGAAGTATTTCACACAGATCATCGTAATCTGATGGTTTTAATCTTCGTAAAATTAAGCGTTCGGTTTCCATATCATTTACCTCTATAAAAGCAATATTATTATCATATATTTCTATTAACGTTAGTAAATCAACCCTTTATCCATAATAAAAAATATTGTTTACTCCCACTTTTTCACTTTTTCAATCAACATAAAAAAAGCGGAAGTTTAAATATATTCTAACTTTCGCTTTTTACTAGCTAAATTGTTTTATATGATTTGAATATCTCTTTCTTCTTCAATTGCTAAAATATGTGAAACATTTATAGATAAATAAACTTGTTCTCCTATTTCCGCATTACCATAAGCATAGACCATATGGCCATTTACTTCACATTTCAAAATCGTTTCATAACGATAATTGATTTTTTCTATTACTTTAGCGGAAATGCCCGAAGAAGAAAGACAAATATCCATCGGTCGAATTAAATATTTAAATTGAGTACGGAAGACTTTTCTTCCTGTATATGCTTTTAGCATTTTTTGTCTTTGCTCTTCATTTGCCAAAAATTCTGCGGTTTCAAATGAAAAATAATAATTGGTTTCTTTTTTAGAAACTTTTCTCATAGTAAATCCACCAATAAACTCATTATATTCGGGTAAGGCAGAAACAACTTTCTTTTCATCCATAAATATAGTGATTTGCTTGTCATCAATGTCAAACGAAACGTTTTCTTCATGCACTTCTTCTTTGCTTAATGCGAATAAATAATTTCCATTTCTCTCTAATAATAAAAGATATTCATTTCCAATTTTTGAACACTTCTTTAATGCGGCTGAAAAAGGACCATTTAAACGAACAGCAGAAACAGGAATTTGAATATTTCCTTGGCCTTGAATATCATCAACTAAATTTTTTAAAGGAAATTCTATATTTAAGAAATGCGCACTTTTATTTTGAATCACAACTGGATACTCATTTAATTCGGGCATTCTTGGAATCATATTTTTTTCTGTTTCTTTATCAAACAAATGAAGGGATTGCGGATCAAAAACGGCATATGCAATTTGTCCTGGCTCAAATTCTAAAAAAGCCTTTGCTTTAATAATAATTTTATTTGCCTCGTCCATAGTATCATCGTGATCTAAATCCAAACTACCATATACTAAAGTTTCCGTTCCTAAATCCTCTACATGAGAAATTTTAAAAGGTAATTGATTTAGGAAATTTTCTTTCCTTTTCTTTTCTAAAACAATATTTTCTGAGCGTATACCTAAATAAATTTCATGTTCATTTTTCCGATACTTTGGAATTAAACGAAGTAAGCGTTCTTGAGGTAAATAAATTTTTAATTCAGTATTACGAATAGTGACATAAGTTCCTTTTTCATCATGGTCCAAAACACCTTCAAAAAAGTTCATTTGTGGCGTTCCAATAAATCCAGCAACAAATTTGTTTTCTGGATATAAATATAAGTTTTTAGGACTGTCGATCTGTTGAATAAAGCCATCTTTCATCACCACAATATGCGTACCCATCGTCATAGCTTCCACTTGATCATGAGTAACATAAATAAAGGTTGTGTTTAATTTTTTATGTAATTTAACAATTTCTGAGCGCATTTGCGTTCTCAATTTAGCATCCAAATTACTAAGCGGTTCATCAAGTAACATCACTTTTGGTTCCCGAACTATAGCTCTACCTAAAGCTACCCGTTGTCTTTGTCCACCAGACATCTCTTTTGGCTTTTTCTTTAAATACTCATAAATTCCTAACGTTTTAGCGGCTTCTTTTACCCGACGATCAATTTCATCTTTCGGAACTTTTCTCATTTGTAAACCAAAAGCAATATTTTCATAAATGGTCATATGAGGATATAAAGCATAGTTTTGAAAAACCATAGCAATATCGCGATCTTTTGGCTCTGCATCATTCATTACTTCGCCACCAATTTTTAATTCGCCCGCTGATATCTCTTCTAAACCAGCAATCATTCGTAAAGTGGTTGATTTTCCACAACCGGAAGGCCCTACAAAAACAATAAATGATTTGTCTTCAATTTCCATTGTGAAATCATTTACTGCTTTAGTTCCATTTGGATAAACTTTATAGATGTGTTTTAAACTTACATTTGCCATACCTTTTCCTCCTATTCTTTTACAGCACCTGCTGACATACCATTAATCATGTACTTAACTAAACAGAAATATAAAATAATAATCGGCACTGCTATGAAAATCGCTCCTGCTGCAAATCGTGCAAATTCTGTATCTCCTAACGACATCAACCCTACTGCAACTGTATATTTATCAATATTTTTAAGCAACATTTTAGGAAGTATAAAATCACTCCAGGGCCAAGTAAATGATGTAAGCGCTGTGTACACTAACATTGGCTTCGATAGAGGAAGAATAAACTTAACAAACACTTGAAAGTTATTAGCGCCATCAATTCTCGCGGCTTCATCAATAGAATAAGGGATGGTATCAAAGAAACCTTTTTGCACCATATAGCCCATAGGGGCTAACGCCGAATAGATGAGGATTAATCCCCAATGCTGATTCACTAAATTAAATTGTGTCATCAATAAATAAACAGCGATGGTTCCCATAAAAGATGGAAACATACCTAAAACCAATGTTGTTTTCATCAATGCTTTTCTTGATTTAAAACGAAATCTAGACATACAGTATGCTGTTAAAATCGTGAGAATAGTGCCTAAAATACAACTCATTGAAGCAATAAACAATGTATTCAAAAACCACTTTTTATAGTTATACATCGTTGTATCTGTAAATAATGTTTTAAAGCTATCGAATCCATACGAATCTGGAAAAAATCCTTTAAAAGAATAGATTGATCCTGTTGTAGAAAAGGAAGCTAAAATTAGCCACAAACATGGAAAGAAGAAAATAAACGAAATAATAATGAGAAGTAAATAAGTCCAACTCACATCGAAAACTTTTTTTGCTATTCTACTACTCTTTTTATTTTTCATCTAAAAGTTTCCTCCTGTCGATATGATGGTGATAGAACATATACAGTTAAAGAAATAACTGACGTTATAATAAAGATAATTAAGCTGATTGCCGCACCAATTGAATAATAATTATTATCAATGGACAAACGATATAACCAGTTAATCAATAAATCCGTGTCACTCGCTAAAAAATATCCATCCGAATAAATGCTTCCTCTTAAAAAGTAAAAGATTCCAAAATTATTAAAATTACCAATGAACTGCGAAATTAATACTGGTGTTGTAGCGAATAATACATAAGGTAATGTAATTTTTGTAAATTGTTTGATTGGTGGGGCACCATCTACACGAGCCGCTTCAAACAAATCAGGGCTCAAATTGGATAGAATACCCGTGGCCAACAGCATTGTAGTTGGTATACTAATCCAAGCATTTACTAATAATCCAATAATCCTTGCTGTCCATTTAGCGTCAATTCCTAAAAAGCCAATCGCCTTTCCTCCTGCTTTCGTAATGTAGTAATTAATCGGTCCACCATTAGAAAACATAAATTTAAATCCTAATAAAGTAATGAATCCTGGAATGGCATATGCTAAAACTGGAAAAGCTCTCCAAAAAGCTTTGCCTTTTACACACTTTTTGTTGAGAAGTAACGCTAATCCTAGTCCCCCAAAATAGTTAATAGCGGTAGATATAACCGCCCATAATACATTCCATAATAAAATTTTAAAGAATGTTGGAGCAAATTCACCTAAGCTTAATATTTTTTTAAAATTAGAAAAGCCTACCCAATCTACAAGTGCGGGAGGAACGATATCTCCACCATAATTAGTAAAAGCAATTAAAATCATGAAAACGATCGGTAAAACACTAAAAACGAGCACTCCTAAAATCGGAATGAATAGAGCAGTTTTATAAAAAGACTTATCAAACATATTTTTTATATCATCTTTAAATGTTGCTGGCGTTTTTAAAGTATCCACATCACACTGAATTTGATAAGCATCTTTAACGTTATGAATATAAATAACGATATAAAATATACAGGCAATAATAGCAAAGATTCCCATGATTAACATAACAATTGAGTTATCACCTTTGATGCCATACCACGGATTTTCAACCTTTTTTCCTAAAGTAAAAAAGCCAAATAAATCGCTAGCGCCAAATAAAATAAAATAAAGATAAAATAGTATTTGCGCGAATAGATATAAAAATCCTTTTGCCCAACGCTTATAAAGCAATTGTCCTGAGCCCATAATTAACATAGAACTAATAACTTTTCCATTCGCTTGCGTAATGACTTCCTTTGTATTTTCATATTTTTGTAATACTTTTTCTTTCATTTTATTGAAAAAATGCCGAATTTTCTTTTTGATTTTCATAAGCATTTCTCCTTTTATTTCAATGTGTGGACAGCATCATATATTTGCTGATCCACTTTCATAAGCCCCTCTAAAATAGAGGCTTCATTGGTATATTTTTGCTTTTTTTCTTCCCGAAATGGATCCTCGGATAAATCAGCAAAAAAGGTTCCTGCTGATGTCCATACTTGGCCCATCGCACTTACGCTAGGCATGACTGAAATATAGCCTTCTTTTAAATTATTGTTAATGGTTTCTGCTAATCCACCTTGCTCTTTAGCTAAATCCACTCTTGCAGGGACAATAGAAAGTAGTTCCATTCTTTTTTTTATCATTTGATAACTGGTGGCAAAATTAATAAACTCTAAAGCAGCATTTGGATATTTGGTATAGGCACTCATGGCATAACCATTCACGCCGCCCATCATCGTAGCGGTAAACATTTCATCATCACGATTCTCTAAATCGCCATTTTTAGGAAGAGAAGGAACATTCGTAATTACTAAATTTTCTTTAGCTTTTTCTCTTGCCTTAGCTTCCGTTAAAGAAGGTGTTTCTTTTCGGTAAAAAGCGATCATATTATTAATAAATAGAGAATAAACATCGGGTGTTGTCATCGTGGCAAAATAAGTTCCATTACCTAATTGCGAATAAGAATTTAATGTAATGCTATCATCACAGCACTCACGATTCATAATCGTAGCCAATTGACGAATAATGCTTGCTCCTTTTACAGCATTCCCTTTAGATAAACCAACATCATTTAAATCTCTTCCGTCTTTTCCAAATAAATATCCACCATAACTAAAGAGATAGCCTGATGAAAAATAAGCGTTACTTAATGATTCCATATAACCATATTTATCTGGTGTTGCTTTACGTATTTCTTTTGAATAAGCATAAAGTTCCGTCCAACTTTCAACCATATCTGGAATATCATTATTATTTTTATCCCACTTTTCCTTCCAATTAGAAGGTAACAAATCTTTACGATAGAAAAGTAATGGCCCTTGAATATTTACTGGAACGCCACAAATATAACTCGTTCCTGATTGATTTAATGTATACGGATTCCATGCTTTTTGATCAATTTTCTCATAACATTCTAATTTTTCTACTGGAAGCGGTTGAATATGATGCCCTTCCACATAACCCATCAAAACATCGTTGGCTTGATACAAGACATCCGGGCCATAACCATATGGTCCATCTTTTGTTAAATCACTATATTCCCCTATTTTAGCGTCTACAGCTTGAATGCCATATGCCTTATATTTTTCATTAAAAGCGTCTAATAATTCTTGTAAATAACCTTGTGATTTTGCCGTATCATTTTCTAGAATTTGTAAAGTGACATTTTTTTCAAGTTCTCCAGTGAATTTATCTTTTATTACATCTTCTTCTTTTTCATCCGCTAATTCGTGGAGGACACCACTACCAACCACAATGCTAGCAATGACTAAAAAATGAAACACTATACTTGTAATTGCTACTAGGCTTTTTCTCATTTATTTTCCTCCTTGGTTTTTCTTTCAATTAGAAATCCATGTTTTTCTATCCTTCCATTTTGATAAAGTGAAGACATAACTAAAGTATTAGGGTTTATAACTTTGCTTTCATTTGATTCATTAATAATTAGCCTTAAGCAATCTTTCTTATTTTCTCTAGTGATTATAAGCATATTATCTTCTGAAAGAATCTTTATATTATCACCGCTTAATAGGCCTTCTTTTTTTAATTCGCTTAATTTTTTTATTGTTTCTTTAATTTTACCATTTTTTGTTGCTTTTTCCCAATCCATTGTTCGTCTTGAATCCGGATCATATTCGCCTTCTAAGCCAATTTCTGTCCCATAATAAATGCATGGGCTTCCTACGAAAAAAAACATAAGAGCGAGAGCTTCTAAAAGAATATTTTCATTCCCATGGACATAGGTAATAAAACGAATTGTATCGTGACTATCTAATAAATTCAGCATCATTTGGTTGACTATGTCATTATTTCTCATCAGTATGCTTGATAATTTATTTGCCATTTCTACGCTAGTCAATCTTTTCTTAGCAAAAAAATCAATACAGCTTTTTGTAAAGGCATAATTCATAATTCCATCATATTGGTCACCTAATAAATAAGGATGTGCATCATGCCAATTTTCTCCAAGTATTACACACTGATCATTGATTTCTTTAACCCTCTTTCTAAATCTTTTCCAAAATGAATGCGCCACTTCATCTGAGACATCTAAGCGCCAACCATCGATATGAAACTCTTTCATCCAATATTCTATAATTCCTAAAAGATAATCTTGAACATCTGGGTTTTCTGTATTAAATTTTGGCATATAGGTGCAATGAGCAAAAGTCTCATAATCATTTTCATGAAAAATAAACCAATGATAATAAGGCGATTCCTCTTTTCTTTCTTTAGCATCTATAAAAGGCGGAAAATCTTCTGAACAATGATTGAATACAGCATCTAAAACTATTTTCATGTTTCGGCGATGTATTTCATTTACCAGTTGTAAAAAGACTTTCTTATCACCAAAATGGGAATCTATTTCAAAGTAATTAGAAGTATCGTATTTGTGATTTGATTTCGAGGTAAAAATAGGGGTAAGATAAATCGCTGTAATTCCTAAATTTTGTATATCATCCAAATGATCGTATATGCCCTTTAAATCTCCACCTGCAAAGCTTTTTGGCGTCGGTTTCTCGCCCCATGGAAGATTAATATACTGAAGATTTTTAGTAAAGATACCTTGAGCAAAGCGATCAACAAATATTTGATAAAACACTGCTTTTCCCATCCATTTTACTGGCTTTTGCACATCTTCAGAAAAAATATACGCAAATTGAAAACAATTAAAATAACTCAGTGTATAGTCATAACTATCTGTTAACCCATCTTCAGAATAATAATAAATATTTTGATGTTCATATATTTTAAAGACATATACAAACCTAACGTCTTTTAAATGTATTTCTCCTACATAATAAGCATATAAACGATCTTCATATTGCCGTTTCATTTTACATGACTTTTGTTTTGTAGAAAAATCATATTTTCCTCCATATACCACTTCGATTTTTTGAGGATTATCATTTTTATCAATTCTTAAGCGAACGCGAATTATATTTTGTCGATAAGCAAAACAATACTGCGTCTCAGGGGCATGAAATATGGCTAATTCATTCATCTTATCACTTCCTCACCTTTATTGACTTTTCGTTTTTTGTTTTTTATAATGTAAACACTATGGGAAAAAAAGTTACAATTCATGACATTGCAAGAGAGGCTGGCGTGTCAGTTGCCACTGTCAGTTATGTCATCAATGGCCGCGAAGACCAATCCATTTCAGAAGCAACAAAGACAAAAGTATGGCAGATCGTTAATTTATTTAACTATAAGCCCAGTGCTTTTGCTAAAAATTTAAGAACAGCATCGCCAACAAAATTAGTTGCTGTCTACGCTGACTTTTCTAGGAATGCATTATATTATAGTGAATTCTTAAAATTTTTTGTTGTCCTCAATCAAGTTTTTTCCCGTCACCATTTTGAATTTGTTTTAGTTCCTGATTCCGCTTGTTTTTCTAACGTTGACGCAATTGTAGCCTATCAACTCAGTTTAGAGCAATTCCGGATTATTAGTAACAAAACATATCTTCCTCTTCTTGCCGTCGACACGCTTATCCAAGATCCATTATTTTTTGTAATCCATACAGATTACAATTTATTAAAAGAAAAAGCGGATAAGTACTTTCAAAAAGAATATACTTTCTTGTGCTTAAAACCCTTAGATGTCCATATCGAAAAAGAAATTCAATTATCTTTTCCCAATGTTGAATTTGTTTCTTCATTTGACGAAATTCATATTTCTAAAAACAAGAACTATTTTGTCATCCATTCGATTCTATATGACTATTTACTTTCCTTTAAAGATATTTGCTTTTTCTATGACCAACAACATTTAGAAACAAAAAGCGAAAAAATTGTTGAATGTATTGAAAAAGCATTATCACGGGAAGCTTATAAAACGCATTCATTCAAAGTATGAAAGAATAATAAACTGGCGCAAGAAAAGCGCCAGTTTTTTTAAGCATTAGTTAAGGTAATTTTCATCACTTTTGTATAGTGGTTAAAGGAAATGTTGTACGTACCTTCCACTAATACTTTAACATTACTATTTGTTGCGTCAACCTTACTGAAGTTTTCGCCACCATTAACAAGATAATTATAATTATAACAAGCAAGGCCATTATAGCTATCTGTTCCCCAAGTTCCTCTTTCAGTAGCGCCGGCTTTAAAAGCTTGAACTACAATTTGAGAGTCTTTCTTTAACTTCACATTCTTGATTTCATATAAATCTAGGTTCTCGCTAGAAGGATTCATTTGATAATTCTTATTAAAACAATATCCATCCCACTCTTTTTCACCAAAAGTACCATCAATATAATAATCGGTTGGAACTAAAGTAGCTTCTTCAAATGAAACATTCATAACTTTTGATTCATCATTATAATTAAAAGTATAATTTCCTTCTTTTAAGGTAATTAAATTTCCTTTATTATTAGAGAATAATTTTTGTGATTCTTCATCCAAATTCGTATAACGAAGGTATTCTGTACCCGTAGTAACATTTCCATCAATTGTATTTAAAGAAGTAAATAAGAATTCTTCATTTTCACGTAAGAAGACGGTTAGTTGATGTTGATGACCATCTTTAACCAATGAAGTTGCTGGGGTATAAACATCTTCCCACTCGGTGATACCCGCACCTTTAATATAATAATTTGTCATGACTTCTTGGACTACTTGCACATCACCATTTCTTACCCAGGAGATACTATCAAATGGATTGAGATTAAAGCACTCTTTGTTTTCCTCGGTATAATTTCCATCATAATAATCTTCATTGGGGTGAGTCACTAAAGTAAATGTATAATTACCTGCGACTTTTACAATAGCATTTGAACGTTTAGCAGAAGCATCGCCTAAACCTCCGCCACCTTCAAATACGTCTTTCTTTAATTCATTTGAATAGGTGGTGGTGAAATAACCTACTCCACGTTGGTGATACCAACTCGTATTTAAAGCAAATTGAAAAGCATCGTCTTCATATAAATCTAAAGTAATTTTATATTCATTTTTACCCGCTGTTTTTTGGAGTTTATGTTCATCTTGAATCACTTTTCCCCAGTTGCTGACACTTAATAATGGGCTTCTTCCACTTCCAACAATGTTAAATTCTCTCGTATCCTCTTTAAATTGAGAAAATCCTGCATAAATCGATGTATCTTTTTTAATTTCTGTATCAAAATCAAAAAGATGATTGTAACTAGGCGTTGCATACCAGTTAACAAAATCATAGTTTTCTTTCGTCGGCTCAAATCTAGCCACTTTTTCATTTTCTTTTACTTTTTCTTCTTTTAATACAGTTTCTCCATCATAGAAAGTCACTGTATATTTTTTTGAATTATCTTTTGCACCACATGAAGCAAGAAGCGCAATTGATGAAAAAAGTAAGACACCTAGACGTAAACAATTAGTTTTTTTCATATTTTTCCCTTTCTTTTTTACGTAAGCAAATCAGTTGTAAATGAAAAGTCACATGTCAAACTTAATTTACTTAATCGTTTAAGTTAATTATAAAAGCGCTTTCATAAATTTGTCAATAGTTTTTAAAAAGTTATTTTATGTTCCTATTCAACTCATTCATAATTGAACGCTTTTATTGCTTTACATTATAAATATAATATTAGAGAATTTTGATTTATTCATCCTGAAATATAAAAAAGTGATGTCTTTGAATCAACTTTATTGTCTCGGCCTCCATCAAGTGATTCTTAAACCTTCTTTGCTTTTAAAGAAGTAATTTTGTGAATTGCTACTTCTGACATTTTATTCTTAGACTTAAAAACGGAATTCAACTTTAAAATAGTAAAAATAAGGTTATTTCGTCTCTTTTTCTATGCAATAAAATGCCTTTTTTAACTTTTATTCACACCTTTATATTAGCATTTTTATTTATCTTTGCATAAAAAAACTAATTTCATTTTAGAAATTAGTTCCTTTTTTTCCCGTTTTTCTTTATAACGGAACTTAATTATTTAATTGAGCCTTTAATTAAAAAACTGACACGTACAATACCGCATCAGTTTCATTTTTCAATATGTCTAGAAACATAACATTTGATACAATTTCGTACCCCTTCATAAAAGTTCGTACCCTTGAACTAGTTTCGTACCATTTTGTTGTGGTACTAGATTGCCATTCCAATCCTTTACACTATGCTTATCAATATTATCCTTTGAATAAGTCTTTTATTTTATCTTCAAGTTATTTTCTTGATGGTGCTTCTGGTGGAGTTGTTTTAGTTAAAGAAATCTTATCTCCTTCAACTTCAACGTATTTGTCATATTTAAAATGAATTAGTTTAGACATTAAAATGCATTCCTAATGTATTATATGGAACAACATATACTCCAGATTTAGGATCTCTTGTAAGTCCAAATCCTATACCTACAATCACACATAGAAATTTAGGCTTTTTAGCGACATTATTATTAAATTTAGTTAATGATTTTATTGCTTCATCTATTTGATTATCTCCTAGTTTAATTTCAATTGCGCCATATTCACCATCACTAAATTCAACTATAGCATCAACCTCATCATTACTTAAATTATCTCTAAAAGCATAAACGTGACCTCTATAATATTCCATATACACGTTTAAATCTCTAACTACTAAAGACTCAAACAATAATCCAAATGTATTTAAATCATTAATTAGTTTTTCAGATGTTAAGCCTAAAAGAGCAGCCGCAAGTGACGGATCAACAAATCTTCTCTTTACCTTTTTGCCAACCCTTGAACTGGATCTATAATTAGTTGAATAAGCTTCTTGATTATTTATAATGTATAACTTTTCTAGAATGTCTAAATATCTAGATAATGTTCTTTTATTTAATGTTTGTTCTTCGCCATTACTAAAATTAAAGCAATCTCTCAAAATAGTTGCTTCTGCTGCATAACTGGACTCATTTCTTGCTAATGACTTAAGAATCATCATCATTTTTTGTGAGTCAAACAAGAATTTATCATCATTGTAATTTTCATTAACGTCATTTTCTACAACTGACTTTATATATTCACGTGCTAGTAAACCATCACTTTCTAAATTCGTAAGACCTAAATTTTCAGGCCATCCACCATTTATAATAAATCTAGTAATTTCATAAATATCAAAAGGATCAACTAATTTATTAATTTCCTTTCCTTCATACATATCCATTAAAGAAATATAATCAAGAGATTTACCTAATTCTAATGTTGTCATAGGAAACATATTTATTTTAATAATTCTACCAGTACCAGTATGCTTAATCTTAGATTTCTCTTCCCTATCTAGTAAAGCGGTTGAGCCTGTTAAAATAAAATTCCCTTTTGATACCCTTAGATCACATTCATTCCTAATAGCATCCCACAATTCTGGCACTAGTTGCCATCCATCAATAACCTCTGGAATATTCTCATTTAAAATTAACTTCGGATTAAGTATAGCTAGTTTTCTTTTCTCTATATCAGTTAATCTAACAATAGAATTACCATGATGCATACTAGTCCATGTTTTGCCGCACCATTTTGGACCAACAATTTGAATTGCTTTAAATGTTTTTAAATATAACTCAATAGTTTTATCAATTAATCGTTCTTTATAATTTTCAAGTTTAATTGGCATAGTTAATCACCTTTCAATATGATTCTACTATAATGATGCACTTTTTTTAAGTATATGAGTACACTTTTTTCAAGTATATAAGTGCACTTTTTTCAAAAAAATAAAAGCATTTATAAATAAATTTTTATATGAATTAATACTATACAAAAAAAGGTTTGAACAGTTTACTGAATCAAACCTATGCTTTCAATATGGTGGATCTGACGGGAATTGAACCCGTGTCCAAAGATGGCCCCACAATAACGTCTACAGCTTAGTCGACACTTAAATTGAACTTAGTTGAACCGGTCGACAAGTCTACCTAAGCGGGATTATGGGATTTTCGTCCTCTACTCATAATCATCATAGAAGCTTATTCTTTCGTTATGACACTCACCCTAAGCGTAAAAGAATAAGACCTTAGGAAGCGCGCTGCCCATTCTAGAGAATGGATGACAAATATAGTCCGCTAATTAAGCAGCAGCGTAAGATAAATTTCTGTTGCCAGATATTTGTTTTTTGGTGATATCGTCACCACTCGGCTGCAGTTAAAGCCAAACACATCCCTGTCGAACCCAAGACAGACCCATAAGTTTAGCCTACTCATTCTATCAGTAAAATTATGAGATTTCAACACTATTTTATGCGAATTCGTAATTTTATTGCATGGTTTCGTTAACATTCATGATAATTTTTCGCTAATCCACCTTCTGCTGTTTCTCGATAGGATTTTAATAAATCTCTACCTGTTTCTAGCATTGTTTCTACTACCGTATCAAGAGAAATCTTTTGGGAATCACTATTCAACAATTCACTTAAGACAGCTACTTCAATGGAACGAAGAGCAGCAACCGCGTTTCGTTCAATACAAGGAATTTGAACATAGCCTTTAATCGGATCACAAGTTAAGCCTAGATGATGTTCTAGAGCAATTTCAGCAGCATGTTCAATTTTATGAATGTCTTGGTGATGTAAATAAGAAACAAAGGCCGCTCCCATAGAACAAGCGGTTCCAATTTCCGCTTGACAGCCGCATTCTGCACCACTTATCGATGCATTTTGCTTAATTAATGACCCAATTAATCCCGCTACTAACATGCCTTTTAAAATGTCATCATGCGCATAGCCTTGCTCTTCAAAATAACGAATTAAAGCAGGTAATACACCACTAGCTCCACAAGTAGGCGCCGTGACAACAACTGCACCACTTGCATTTTCTTCACTTGCGGCAAAAGCATAAGCACTCACTCGTCTTTTTTCTTGCCGTTCTTTGCTTTCTTCTTGCGTATAGTTGCAATAAATAGTTTTTGCTTTACGACTTACGCGAAGTTCTCCTGGTAAAAGACCCTCTTTTTCTAGCCCATTTTGAATATTAAGCATCATCACTTGATAGCATTCTTCCATATAATCTAATATTTTCTCATCTTCATAATGTAAAATATAATCAAGTAAACTCCAATTTTCTTGTTGACACTTATAGGTTATTTCTTCAAAATTTCTTTCCAGATACAATTCCTTTTCTTCTACTTCTATTTCTCCTTTAACTAAGATGGTGCCGCCACCAATCGAATAGATTTCTTCTTCTCCAATGCATTGGTTATTTTGAAACACGTGAAAAATCATGGTGTTTGGATGATTTTTTTCTTCTTTAATAAAAGAAATACTATAATTTTTTCCTTTTAATGTTTTTTCAATAATATATTGCGTCAAATGTCCTACTCCAGTCGCCGCTAAAGAGCCACATAACTCCACAAAAACCATATCAGAAGTAGGATATTTTTTTAAAACATACTCTGTAGCCTTCTTAGGTCCCATTGTATGAGAGGAAGAAGGGCCATTGCCAATTTTAAATAAAGAACGAATGGATTTCATAACGAACTGTGACTCCTTTCTTTTTTTCTATTTTTATTATGTCATTACTTTTCTTCTTCTACAAGAAGAAAACTTGAAAAACAACTATGTTTCTTTTATAATGAATGAGATTAGTTTCTATTAACGAAGCGGTAAGAAAGGAAAAAATTATGAAAGTAAGTGTTGATACAACCAAAAAGAAAAAAGAAGAACCGATGACAGGAAAAAAACGTTTCATGTCATTACTTCGCTCTTTAGTAAAAAATGATGCCGTTAAGGATAACAAAAATATTCCTTGGTGGCTCGCTATTATTTTATTTTTAGTTTCTATTATTCTCTCCATTATTCCACCAGTGGTACAAAATGCCACAGAAAAAGGAAGCTACATTTTAACTAACAGTACCTATACAATGGATGTAGGCCTAGAAGCATTTGGTAAATTCCTTTATGAAGAAAAAATTGACTTTGTAATCCAAAAAAATGCCGATAGTGGTGAAATCACTTTAGAAAACGTTGGTGAAAAACTCTGGTCTTCAAACGACAAACTTGTTAAAACTTATGGTAATAACAATTATTGCTATGAATATTCCGTTAATACCAATGATGAAAAAACTTCTCCTCGTTTTAGAGTCTTCTATAAACCTGGTGAAAAAAATCCTAGCAAAAATCGTACACCGGCTTATGATTTCTTCTATTCCAATGAAACCTTCGGCGTAGCATCTAAGACCAATTCTGATCCCGAAAAAGAAGGATATGTAAAACCAACTTCTTTCATGGTCATTGGTACCTATGAAATCTTCGTCGCTATTTATAAACCAGGCGCTACGAAAAACACAGATTATACTGGAACTCCATTTAGAGGTAGTTATTCTAGAATGTTAGATAACGATACAACATCTATTCACTTACATTCTCTACTTTTATCCTCTGATGCATCAAAAGAAGCAATTGCGGCTGTCGATAATTTTAGTGAAGCTACTCCTAATTTCGTCGCTCCTGAAAATTCTCGTTGGATTTCATTCTTCAATCGTGCTTATTCTCTAACAAGAATGAATAATACATTAATGATTTTCTCTATGATTTCTGGCTTAAATGCTTTAATTATTCTCGTCTACGGATTTACCTTATGGATTTTAACCCGTGGTAAGAGAAATCCAAATCGCGATTTAAAGGTTGGAGAAACCATGAAAATGTCCTGTGTGGCTTCTTTATCTCCAGCTATCTTATCCTTAATTATTGGATTCATTATTCCTTCCTTTGCCTCTTTAAGCTTTATTCTATTCACCAGCTTACGCTTAATGTGGCTTAGTATGAGAACTTTACGTCCAATTCAAGAATAGTGCCATCAAAAGTCCCTTTTTACAGGGGACTTTTTTATTTTGCAAAATAATGGTAAAATAGGAAAAAGGGGGATTTCGTTATGAACGAAAAACTTATAAAAAAATGGATATCTATTGTTTCCATAGTTTGTATCAGCATCAGCGGTATCTTAGGCATTTTATATGTCGCTGAAGTTTTAAAAGGTAGTATTTATTTAGGAAACGTATTCTTAACACTACTTACTTTTGTCGTTGCTGGTTTATTATTATTAAACTGTGTCTCTATGCCAAAAGAAAAGGAAAAATTAGGATATACTTCCATGATCTTAATTGGAGCGTCCATGGTTTTAACCTTAATCACCATTTGGATTCAACCACTAAGAACAAGCAAAGTGTTCTTAAACATCGTCATTTGGATTTGCGCAATTTCTATTTTTATGAATATTTTTATTGGAAATTATTTAAAATTAGAAAAGCGATTATTGATTATTCAAATTATCTCCTATGTTCTTCTTGCTTATCTTGAATTCATGGTTTGTGGAGCAATTCTTAATTATGGATTCATGGAAAAAATCACGAATGGAATCGTCATTGGTGCTGCTGTTATTGCTTGGTTAACATTATCAGTAATCTTGTTTATTAAAGGTAAGGATTCAAATCTTAAAAACACTGAAGAAATCAAACAAAATAATACCAATATTCCCGATGACATGATATTAATTTCTAAAAAAGAATATGAAGCATTACTTCAAGAATTAGAAACATTACGTAATAAAGACTCTGCTCAATAAAGTAGAGTTTTTTTAATGCTAGACAAACTGACTCAAGTGTCAAAAGATTTCTTCCTTTTTAAGCAAAGATAAGATAAAATAGAAAATAGGGAGGAAATAAAACTATGGCAAAAAAGAAAAAATCAAAGAGCAAAATCAGTGAATTACTCTTAGCCTTAACTGCAATTCTTGGTATCGTAGCGTTCATTATGATGTTTATGACCAAATTGAGTTTAACTGGCAAAGCAGGACTTACTACTGGAACTATGGAATGGAAGGAAGTGTTCTTCAATCAAAAGAGCACAACTGGTTCAACCACAACGACAACATCTTATGGCGTAACATTAGGATTCATCGCATATCTTGCTATCCTTTTAGGTGGCTTAGGTGCTGTATTTACCATCTTCATGAAAAATAGTTCATTAGGTGGATTACTCGCTTTCTTATGCGGCCTTGTTATGATTGGATTTGGTATTTGCATTTTCTTCATTCCAAGCATGTTTGCAGATAAGAATGAAGCAATTGCTGCACTATATAATATCAAGCTTACTGTTGCTCCAATTTTAGGTGGCGTATTTGCTATTCTTGGTGGCGTTTTAGCAGTTGCTAGCCCAGTATTAAAGAAAGTTTTATAATTCAAATAGCGGAAAAGAAGTCCTGTTTGGGCTTCTTTTTTTGCGCAAAAAAAATCCACCGAAGTGAATCAGTGGATTTCCTATATGCGAACTTTAATTGCACGGGGGATAGCAAATTAAAGTAAGCTTTCGTATAAGGCTTTGATTTCCGCAACCGAAGTATCACGTGGGTTGCCTGGTCTACAAGCATCTGCATAAGCAGATTCAGCTAGGAAGTCTAAATCTTCTCTCTTTACAATGTTCTTTAAATCGGTTGGAATACCAACATCGATAGAAAGTTGACGGACCGCATCGATAGCGGATTTACGCGCTTCTTCTAAGGTCATTTGATCAACGTTTTCTACGCCCATTGCTTTAGCGATATTACGATATTTTTCACCTGTTGCTGGTGCGTTATAAGCCATAACGGTTGGTAAGATAATAGCGTTTGCTACACCATGTGGGGTGTCATATAAAGCGCCTAATGGGTGAGCCATAGAGTGAACGATGCCTAAACCAACATTGGAGAAGCCCATACCAGCGATATATTGACCTAAAGCCATTTCTTCTCTACCTTCTGGTGTGTTTTTAACGGCATCTCTTAAACTATGAGAAATAATTTCAATTGCTTTTAGATGGAACATATCGGTCATTTCCCAAGCAGCTTCTGTAATATATCCTTCAATCGCATGTGTTAATGCATCCATTCCTGTTGCAGCCGTCAAGCCCTTTGGCATAGACGACATCATATCCGGATCAACAACAGCCACGACTGGAATATCATGAACGTCCACACAAACCATTTTACGATTTTTCTTTGTATCGGTAATTACATAGTTGATAGTAACTTCAGCAGCGGTACCTGCAGTGGTTGGAACTGCGATGATAGGTACGCATTTATTCTTTGTTGGTGCCACACCTTCTAAAGATACGACATCAAAGAATTCTGGGTTTTTAATAATAATACCAATTGCTTTTGCTGTGTCCATTGCACTTCCGCCGCCAATAGCGATGATGCAATCCGCATTTGCGTTTTTGAAAGCTTCCACACCTAATTGAACATTTTCAATGGTTGGGTTCGCTTTAATGTGACTAAAAATTTCATATTCGATATGAGCGTTTTCTAAGACATCTAATACTTTCTTCGTAACGCCAAAACGAAGTAAATCTGGATCAGAACAGACTAAGCATTTTTTAAAGCCTCTGTTCTTTACTTCATTTGCAATTTCTTGAATTGCGCCTTTACCATGATAACTGGTTTCATTTAAAACAATACGATTTGCCATAAGTAATACCTCCAATATAAATTTCTATTTATATTGTTGCACAAAAAACAATTTTTTTCACGAGATATACTTATACTTTTTTTTATTTTTACTATATCATTTTATATATCGCTTTTTAAGCTACTTGCTGGCTCTTTTTTCGCTGCTTTTAAAGCCGGAATTAATCCTGCAATTAAAGTGACGATTACACTAGCTAAAATCATAATAGGTATACACCATAAACGGAAATGTTCAAGATGAACGGAAGCTTGATCTAACATGGAAGAAGTATATTGCGCTAGCATGAGTTTCGTTACACCACTGACGGGTCGATTGAGTACAATAGCGAGCAAACTCCCTAATACACCCGATAGAATTCCAATAGCAGTCGCCTCCATCATAAACATCATCGCCACATCTTTTTTCCGTGCACCCATACTTCTTAATAAACCAATTTCTTTATTTCTTTCTAGTACGGAAATATACATTAATATTCCAATTAAAAGGCCACTTACACCCATAGAAATACTTGTAAACACGAGCAGAATGTTGCTAAATAGACTGACTAACATAGAAAATTCATTGGTTACCAGCTCAATATAGTCATAAGAGCGCACAATAATGGGGGCGTCTTTTTCAATTTTAAAGGCTTTAATATAATCAACAATTTGTAAACGTTGCTCAAAGGTAGATGTGTAGTAATAAAATTGCGTGATTTGTTCTTCAACACCTAAAGAAAACATTCTTCTTTCTAATTGATACTGTGTAGAATACGAATAACTGCCTGTTTGTATTTCTGAAAAAGGTTTTCCTGTAAAAACATCTTTTTCAACCCCATAAGTTTCTTGAGCTTTTGCGATTTTACTTTGTTTTGCACTCGCTTTGGCAAAGTCATTAAAAGCGGGTGTATATAAAAGGCCCGTATCAAAAAGAGGTGTTTTGATATCACGGTTTTCTCTTAGAATCCCTACAATTTTTAAAGGCACTGCATTTTCACTTTGATATAATCTTTCATATGAACCTGTGCCATAAGCATAATAATGATCCTCGCCATCAGGGATGACATAATATTCATCATTAGGAATATAGCGATATTCTTTTTCATTTAATAAATAAGAAAAAGAAATTTGATTCTCATCGGAATTAAAGCCTAAACTTTCTAATAAAGTCGCGTCAATTCGATTGTATTTATCCACAACCAACGCCAGTTCATTGATGCTTTCTGGCATTTTACCCAATAAAACATCATATTGCTCATTCGCAAATTCCGTATTGGATACACTCTTTTTAAAATAATAAGAAGACACTAATTCATAATCTTCACCATTTTTTGTTAGTAAAGGAAATTGTAAATAAGAATTACTATCTTGCACAGTATAATAACTTTCGTCCATATTCGCCATATACGTTACAAACTCATCGGGCATATGATTCACGTGTTCTTGTGTTAAAATATCTCCTTTTTCTACGATAACATAATCGGTATCTGGATATTCTTCTAATTCGTCTTTATGACTTTCAGAAGATGTCCTAAGATAAGAGGTTACCATCACCGGGTATTTTCCTAACGATGCTTCTTGCGCATTCACAATATATTCTCTTACGCCAGCTTGCATAGATAAAATAAGTCCCATGCCCATTACACCGATGCTTCCCGCAATGATAGTCAAAGCGCTCCGTAATTTTTTATTCCATAAATTTTTAAACGCCCATTTAAAGGAAGTTTTAAATGGGATTTTTACTGGTTTTAAAGGTTGAGGCTCTTCTTTTAAATTTTCTATTTGATTGCCTGAATCGTTTACAATTTTCCCATCAAAAAGTTCAATCACGCGATCTGCGTAAATTTCTGCAACTTGTTCATTATGTGTCACCATAACTACTAAGTATTTTTTAGATATATTTTTTAAAATACGTAAAACTTGTTCAGCATTTTTTGAATCTAAAGCACCGGTTGGTTCATCCGCTAAAATGATGGTCGGTTGATGCACTAAAGCACGCGCAATACTTACGCGTTGCATTTGTCCGCCCGATAATGTTTGTGGTTTGGCTTTTCTTTTCTCAAATAAGCCGACTTCTTTTAAAGCTTGATTCACTCTTTCTTCAATGTGGTCGTTATCTTTAGACATTTCTAAAGATAAAGCAATATTTTCATAAACCGAAAGATGAGGAATCAAATAATAGTTTTGAAAAACAAAGCCGACTTGTTGATTACGGTAACTATCTAACGCTTTTTCATCCCACTCGTTCATGCTTTTTCCATCAACAAAAATAGTACCTTCCGAGGGGCTATCTAAGCCACCTAATAAATTTAAAAGGGTGGTTTTTCCACACCCTGAAGGACCTAAAATGGCCACAAAGCCTTGATTGGGTAAAGTTAAAGAAATATGATCTAAAGCTAAGCATGACTGCGCTTTAGAAGCATAAATTTTGGTAACATTTTCTAAACGAATCATAAATTTTTCATCTCCTTATAAAAAGATAAAAATTCTTCATTCCAGTATTTCATCGGTAAAAGTAAGATTTCTTTACTTTTTTCTTGTGCATATAAAATGGGTAAATAGCCTAAATGAAAAGAAGAAATATGACTTTCATAAACGTAACAAGAACATAAATAAACAAAATGATTATCTGTTAATTCTTTAGGAAGCTCCACGTATTTCGGTTCACTTAATTCACCTAAAAGAATTCGCTTTAGTTCTTTTTCTTTTCTTGTTTTCACTTTTTTGGTTTGGAATTCCCATAAAGCGGTAGCGATTTTAGCGTATTCTTCTGGATGTTCATCAAAGTAAGAGGATGGAGATAATAAAATCCAAATAGGAAAAGCATTGGTAGGATTTTTCATATCGAATTGATAAGATTTAAAAGCGTAGCCATAGGCAATTCTTCCTTCTAAAACTAAAGTATTTCTCTTCCAATAGTCTTTCGTGAAAAGGGCTCTTAATTTTCCTTTTTTATCACTTCTTAAAGTGACATATTTCATTTCTTCGTCACTCATAGGAAGACGCTTTTTAAAATCTTCTCGAAGGGCATCTATCATTTCTTTTGTATCCATACGCTTACCTTACCTTTTTTTCATTATATCAAGAAGTACGTCATTTTTCGATAAAATCTATTACACAAATTGCGTTCTTTTATGAGGAAAAAAAAGAAGATTTTTTCCTTCTTTTCCTCTCGTGCTCTTTTTATCTCCGTGATATAATAAAAAAGAAAATCAAAACAAAAAGGAGGTTCCATTTATGATATCCAAATCACTTGCCCTTAAAGTATTAAATGAAGGGCTTTCTACAGGTGCTGATTTTGTTGAAATTTATATTGAAGAAACCAACACCAATACCATTGAAATGGACAATGGCGAAGTAAAAACAATTAATTCTGGTATTTCTTTTGGCGCTGGTATTCGCTTATTAAAAGGATTGCAAAGCGTATATGGTTATACCAATGATGTCTCTTTAAAAGGACTTAAAAAATTAGCGCACACTTTAGCGGCATCTTATACAGGAGAACCGATTTTAACGGTGAGCCGTATTGAAAAAGTGCGTGTTAAAAAGCATCATCAACCTAAAATCCCGTTAAGCGATGTTTCTAAAGAAGAAAAAATTGCTTTAATGAAAGAAGCGAATGATGCTTGCTCTAGTTATGATCCTCGTATCGTTAGAACTAGAGTGACACTTTTAGATAACACGAAAAAAGTGACTATCTTTAATTCAAACGGAAAAGAATTCCACGATGAAAGATCTAGAGGAAGAATCGCTATTCTTGCCGTTGCTTCGGAAAATGGAGTGATTGAAACATCATTTGTCGGTCCCGGTGCCCAAAAAGGATTAGAATTCTTTAAAGATGATATTGATGTCAAAGCTTTAGCGGTTGAAACTGCAAAGACTGCTCTTACCATGTTGCACGCGGAAGAATGTCCAAGCGGAAAAATGACCGTCGTAATTGGTAATGGCTTTGGTGGTGTAATTTTCCACGAAGCTTGTGGTCACGGCTTAGAGGCCACTTCGGTTAGTAAAGAACTCTCTATTTTCTCTAATAAACTCGGACAAAAGATTGCTTCTGATATTGTTAACGCAGTTGATGATGGTACCATCGAAGGCGGATGGGGCTCAGGTAATATCGACGATGAAGGTATTCCAACCCATCGCACGGTTTTAATTGAAAATGGTATTTTAAAAAATTATTTAATTGACTCCTTCAATGGAAGAAGAATGCATATGGAAGGTAATGGTGCGACAAGAAGGGAATCTTATCAATTTGAACCGACTTCCCGTATGTCGAATACTTTCCTTCTTCCCGGAAAAGAAACACCAGAAGAAATCATTGCCGAAACCGAATATGGTTTATACGCTAAATCATTAGGTGGTGGTTCTGTTAATCCTACAACCGGTGACTTTAACTTTGCGGTAACGGAAGGTTATTTAATTGAAAATGGTAAAGTGACTCGTCCTGTAAAAGGCGCAACATTAATTGGTAATGGTGCCGATATTTTAATGAAAATCGATCGTATTGGTAACGATTTAGAAAGAGCGCAAGGTATGTGTGGTTCGGCCTCTGGTTCCATTCCTGTTGATGTCGGTCAACCTACCATTCGTGTCCAAGACATTACCGTTGGTGGAAGAGGAGGTAAACAATAATGAATTATCAAAAATTTATGGATGAAGCCAAAAAGATTGGCCTAGAATCCTTCGAATTATATGTTTCTAGAAGTTATCGTTTAGGCATTGAATTATTCCATCAAGAAATTTCTAGTTATACCGTCGCTGATGTCACTATTATTGCTGCCCGTGGTATCTACCAAGGTAAAATGGGTTATGCTTATAGTGAATTAAATGATAATACCACTCCGTTATATTTAGCGGAACAAGTTAAAGAAAACGCAAAAGCGATTTCTTCTTCAGAAGCCGCTTATATTTTTGAAGGTTCTTCCCTTTATAAAAAGAAGAAAGTCTTCTCTCCTAACATGGAAAAAATGTCTACAGAAGAAAAGATTCAAATGCTTCATGAAATTGAAACCAAACTTCGCGCTTACGATACGCGTATCGTTGAAGTTGGTGGTGTTTCCTATGAAGAAAGTATATCAGAAGTCACTTTAATCAACTCTTATGGCTTAGAATTAAAACATAAATCCAATGATTTCATGATTTATGCGGAAGCCGTAGCCAAAGAAAACGATGAAGTGAAAACTGGATATAAGATCGTCTTTGGTAATGATCCAACAACCATTGATGTAGATGATTTAGTGAAAAAATCTGCCGAAAATGCTTTAAGTAAACTCGGTGGCGCTCCTGCGATAAGTAAAGATTACCCTTGCGTATTCTCTCCTAAAGTTTTTGCTAGTTTAATGAGTTGTTTCTTATCGAGCGCTAACGCGGAAGAGGTATTAAAGCACTCCTCTAGTTTAGAAAATAAATTAGGTGATTTAGTAGCGAGTAAAAAAGTTACGATTATTGAAGATCCTTTAATGCGAAATGTCTTCTTTAGATATTTTGATGATGAAGGTGTTGCTACTTCTTCTAAAACCATTGTGGAAAGAGGTGTATTAAAAACTTATTTACATAACTTATCCACTGCTCACCAAATGGGTGTTGCCCCAACTGGAAATGGTTATAAAGCCGGAGCAAAAGGTAAAGTAGGAATTTCTTTATGCAATGTTTATTTAAAACCAGGTAAGCATAGCGAAGAAGAAATGCTTTCTAGTATTGAAGAAGGTGTCTATATTAATGACGTTCAAGGTTTGCATGCGGGTATGAATATGCAATCTGGTAACTTCTCTTTACAAGCAGCAGGTTTCATGATTCGTAATGGTAAAATCGCTGAACCCATTAACTTAATTACTATTGCTGGTAACTTATTTGAAATTATGAAAAACGTAAAAGACATTGCAAATAATGTAGAAACTCAACTATCTTCCATTACTTGCCCAAGTGTTTATGTTCGTTCCATTGCCATTTCTGGTAAATAATTGAATAACTCACTAAAGTGCTCGAAAGGGCACTTTTTTATTGTGTCAATTATTGTATCATTTATTGCTTTATTTATTGCGTCATTTATTGCATCATGATACAATAAAACTGAGGTGAAAGATATGATTGAAACAGAACTCATTGAATTTAAAGAAAAATTAAATGAAAAACTTGAAAAAGAAGTTGTCGCTTTTTTAAACACATCACATGGTGGATCCATTTTCATTGGAATTAATAATGAAGGAAAAATATGCGGTGTTGAAAATATTGATCAAGTTGAATTAGAAATTAAAGATCGAATTAAAAACAATATATCTCCTTCTACTCTCGGATTATTTGAAATCATAACTTTGAATGAAAATGATTTACATTATTTACAAATTGTCATCTCTAGTGGAAACCAAAAACCTTACTATATTAAAAAATATGGTATGTGCCCAGAAGGTTGTTATTTCCGTATTGGTACCGCTAGTGAAAAAATGAGTGAAGATATGATTCTTCAATTATTTCAAAAAAGAGAACGAAGAACACTCATTAGCATTCCTTCTCCTTATTCTCAACTGACTTTTGATTATTTATTGGAGCAATATAAGAAAAAAGGATATGAAATATCCAATAATCTTTTAAAGCAACTTGAATTCTATAATCAAGATGAGCAATTTAACTATCTAGCTTTTTTAATGTCCGATCAAAATAACCTCATATTTCAATATGCAAGATATCAAAGCGATGATGTTTTTGATTTAGTGGAACAAAAAACTTTTACGCAACAATCCATATTAAAAACCACGATTGAGCTTCTTGATTTACTCCAATCTAAAAATACAACTTATACAGAAATCACTGGAAAGCAAAGAAAAGATACACCGAAATTCAATACCATTGCCTTAAGAGAAATTGTTATTAACGCTATTGTGCACAATGATTATCGTAGTCAAGGTCTTCCTATTTTTGAAGAATTCTCCAATCGTTTTGAAATATCTTCATTCGGTGGATTACCTTCTGGATTTAGTAAAGAAGATTTTTTAAACGGTTATTCTCTTCCTCAAAATCCAGAAATGATTCGTATTTTTAGAGATTTAGGCTATGCTGAACGTTTAGGAACAGGAATTAGAAGAGTGTTAAAATATTATCCTAAAGAAATATTTAGATTTTCCACTCATTTTCTTCGTGTTAATATCCCTTTTTATCTACCAAAAGAAAAAGGACCTTCATCTTCAGGAGGCGGAGGTTCTCTTCTCGAGTATTTAAAAGAACATCCTCATGCAACGCGAAATGAATTAGCCATTGTTTTTTATAAATCCACTTCTACCATTTTCCGTGAGTTATCTTCTTTAGTAAAAGAAGGTAAAGTTAAAAGAGTTGGCGCAAACAAAAATGGGTATTGGGAAATTCTATAGTTAAATATCATCAAAGCAAGAATCTTTTGCTCCCAGCATTTAAGATTCTGTCACTATAAATGTCCTTCTATTTGTCACTGTAAATTTTGAATTTTATTATGTATTTAATATGAATAAGGATATTCAACTTAATTCTTTATTCTACAAAAAGAGCCTTCATTCATCAAAGATGTGAATGAGGGCTCTTTTGTATATTTTATGAAATTTCGTTTTGAACTGCTATTAATAAAGTAGACACTTATCTACATAAAAGTAGACATCAATCCGTCATTTGTAGACAGAAAGGAGTCTTTATGAACTATACAAAAGAAGAAAGAATGGAAATAAAAAACCATAGTTATAAGTTATTCTCCTCATCCATGGCTTTCTTATTTTTTTAAATTATTGTTTATTTATTATAGAAAATATGCATTGCTCTTAAAACATCTTTTTTCATTCTTTCCGTTGCATAAGTAGCAATTTCATGATAGAACGTAATGTCTTTTTGAACAATTTCTCTAGCTGCATACACACCTTCACGGGCCATATAAGAATAATAGTTAATCTTTCTTACTCCACATTGAATGGCTTTTACATAATCTTCGCTAGATACACCTGAACCTCCATGCATAACAAGAGGTAAGTTGCATAATGCTTTAATCTTTTTAATTCTTTCAAAATCAAGTTCTGGTTTTACCTTATAAATACCATGTGCGGTTCCAAAAGAACACGCTAAAGCATCAATATGGGTATCTTCAACAAAGCGTTTAGCTAATTCTGGATCCGTGTACATTTCTTCTTTGGTTAATGGTTTTTGGTCTCCGGCTTCTCTTCCACCTAAGACACCAATTTCCGCTTCAACGGATACATTTTTAGCATGCGCTAAACGGACGGCTTCTTTCGTCATTCTTACGTTTTCATCATAAGGTTTACTTGAAGCATCTAACATAACAGAAGTAAAGCCTAAATCAATCGCTCTTTTTAAATAATCTAAATCTTCACAGTGATCTAAGTGTACACAAACAGGTACTTTAGCGCGTTCTGCCATTAAAAGCATCACCGGTCCAACGATATCGAGATGAGCATCTTGTTCATGGCATTGAGCGTGCATGATAATCACAGGAACATTTAGTTCTTCGGCTGCAGAAATTACTGCAACCATATTTTCTAAATTAGGTGTATTGAATGAACCAATGGCACAGTGATGCTCTTCTGCATATTTTAAAACTTCATTTAAATTAACTAACATATTATTTTCCTTTCCTTACATATCTTTTTGATCTTCTAACATGCGAACATCAATATGATACGTTATTTTTTCTTGTGGTTTAATAAATTTTAACCAACCCTTTTCGCGTCCCACATTTCTTCCATCGGGTGTACAATTTCCTGGTTCTAAGCCAAGAACATAATCACGAACACCTAACATTTTCCACTCGGTTAAGAAAGGTAAGCTAGTTGAATCAAAAGTGATTTCAATTCCTTTATTAAGTTTAGGTTGGAATAGACGTACTTCTGCCCGTTTTTCAAAATGATGGTAATAACATTTTTCTATAAAGCCTACTTGAGGTTCATGCATATGCATCCAGTTTTCTATATCTTGAGAAGCATGTTCGTTTCTTCCTTCAACTCGAATCGAATTGATTTTTAAAATAGCATCTTCATCTAAGTAAGGATAGCCCATATTCATATGATAAAGAACTTCTAAAGGTGTAACTTGGTCTCCACGATTGATGATTTCATCTTCAATAGAGAAACTATTTTTTTCTTTTGAAACACGAATGGTTCTTACTAATTTTAATTTATGTGAGAAAATAGTTTCATCTAAGATTTCGCCTTTTAACACTAATTCATTTTCTTCATCTATATATTGAGCATTACTCACTGGAATATGGCTATATGTTCCATGAAGTGGAAGTTCTTCGCCTAAATCATTATTAGGACTTCCAGCTTGAGTTAATCCACATGTAGTAAGAAAACCAGCACTGAAGGATTTTAAAAAGCCAAGGCCTTTATCATCATAGTATTTACTTGAAACATAGCCATTGGGCGTTAGATAACTCACATTTACACCATGATGAGTTAAAGAAACAATGTCAAAGCCACGATCCAAATTAACGCACATTTCTAAACCTTTTCCGTTTTTCACATGCCAAATTTTCACGCCACTCGCGCGGCCACTAGTTAACACATATTCTTCTTTTCCATAGAGTTGAAATTCATTTCCAATATAATCTAATGGTTTCATATTCTTAATCCTTTCATACTTTCATAGAGTTTCTGATAGGTTTGATAAATTTTTAAATAAGTTTCATGTTGTTCTTGATTAGGATAGAAAACTTTCTTTACACGAATTAATTTTTTCATGCCATCTTCATAAGAACTAAATAGCTTTAACGCTGTTCCTACTACAATAGCGCTTCCTAATGTTCCTGTATCAATACTTTCCAGTTGATAAATTGGAACATTAAAGATATTTGCTTTCATTTGTAACCAAGTATCGTTTTTAGATCCACCACCCGAAGCATACATCTTTTGAATATGAATTCCTGCTTTTTCAAGTAGGTCTAACGATAATTTCATTTCATAACATAAAGATTCTAGCGTTGCTTGATAGATTTCATAACGACTTGTGCTTAAATCTAAATTGATAATTGCTCCTTTTGCATGAGCGTCCATATAAGGGGTTGAAGCACCCGCAAAATGGGGTAAAAGAAGTACAGAAGTTGGTTTTTCTTTGATTTTAGAATTTAAAATAGAAAAGCAATCTTCTCTATCTTTTAAATCTTTAAAATAGGTTTGAAGTACCCAATCGATCAAAACGCCTCCTGTACTAATTAAAGCATAAGAAACATTGTAATTTTCTCTTACATAAGGAATAACCCCATATCCGTATTCATAAAGGATGTTGCTTTGTGGCACACCTTTAAAAGTAACCGTTACACATTCACAAGTACCTAATCCATCTACAGCAGTACCTTCTTCATAGACTCCTGCTCCTAACGCATTAGCGATTTGATCATGCGCGATATGAATAATTTCTAAAGGATGAGTAATTTTTAATTGTTTTTTTAATTTTTCTTTGATATTACCTGCACTCGTTCCAATCGGAACAGGAGTAGAAAATAAAGAAGAATCTATATCTGCTGCTAAAAAGATTTCTTTGGACCACGAACGAGTATTCACATCAAACGCTAAAGTACGGCTCGCTAAAGCATAATCAATTTGCCGTTTTCCCGTTAGCATATAGATAATATAATCTTCCATCAGCATCACTTTATCGGCTTTTTGATAGATTTCCGAATGATGCTTTTTTATATACATAAGTTTCGGTAAAGAAAACATACCTTGTCCAATTTGACCCACAATATGGCCTAATTTTTCTTTTCCTATTTTTGTTTCTAACTCTTTTGCTTCTTCTTCTCCTCTAGGATCGGTATAAAGCATAGAGGGGAAAAGAATATGGTCATCTTTATCGAGCATCACAAAGGTTTCACCAAACGAGGTAAAACCAATCGCGCATAAAGAAGGATAAGCTTGTACTGATTTTTGAATTAAATGCAAAATGGTTTCATAAATAATAGAAGCATCTATTTCATGGCCATTTGCATCTCTTTTAGAAGGATAATTTTCATAAAACCGATCTTTCTTTTCGGTATCATCAAAAATCGTTATTTTACTTCCCGTTGTGCCAATGTCTAAACCTGCGTAAATCATAATTAACGATCAATATCCACTACGTCGTAGTGTAAGTAAGTGGAGAAAGCTTCGACTAAAATATCCTTCATATGGCCTACACCCACAGTGGTATGATGTTTAAAGCCACCACGCGCTAAGCGAATAAGTTTATTTTGTAAATCAGGAATTTCGGCTACACCACCGCAACCAAAATAAGTGTTCTCAATCGGCTCACCGGTGAATTTTGCTTCAGAAGCATAAATGGTTAATTTACCATCTTCGGTTTTACAGTTAGAGAATGTCATATCAAAGGCACGAATTCTACCTTCATTACAGCCCCAACCAGAACCGGGATCACATTTAGCAAACATCTTGTGTTCGGTTACTAAACCTTTTTCCGTCATTAAAGATTGAGCAACTGGGCCACAGTGGAATAAAATCACCTTATTTGGATCAGTTCCGTAGTTATTATTCCAGTCTAAGCAAGCCGTTGATTGTCCGCTTGCTAAATTCATCGCACGCATTGTAATGGCGCTACATAAATCGATTTCACAAGAAGCAACGATACCGCGGTCATTGAGTTCAGAAAGTAACACACATGGACATACGCGGTAATACGTTTCCATTTCATTCCAGCAACGTAAAGTTAAAGCATCTAAATGATATTCTTCAATATATTGATCGATAGCGCATGATACTTTAGCTAAAGTAATCATACGATCGGTAGGCACTAATGAGAAATTACTATACTCTTTTAAACGTGCCATTTTCGCTACGACTTTCACATCATCATCTTTTAATTCATCCACTTTATGGAATAATTCAGAAAGATCAAAACTCTCTACGGTAATTCCATACTTTTCTAATGCCACTTCATCAAAACGGACAGTTTTAAATGCTGTAGTTCTTGCACCAATACAGCCAATGGTAAATCTTCTCATGCCTTTCACCACTCGACAAATCGCAGCAAAATCATCTAAATTTTGTCTAAATTCTTTGCTTAATGGATGAACAACATGAGGTTTTAAAACGGTAAATGGAACATGGTATTGACTAAAGACATCGGTAATTGAGAACTTTCCACAGAAAGCATCACGACGATGCGCAAAATCCATTTTTCCAATTTCATCAGGATAAGCTTGCATTAAAATTGGGACATTCGCATCTCTTAATGCGGTAATGGCTCCATTTTCATCAATAAAAATTGGCATACATAAAATGACACCATCAAATTCTCCTTTGTGGGACTCTAGCCAATCATGATAAAGACGACCTTCATCACGGGTTTCAACTGCCCCATAGCGGGTAGCGTCTTTATCCATCATAATATAATCATAACCAGCATCGGTTACTGCTTTTACCATGTCATCACGCGCTCCCGCGATGAGTTCAGCGGGCATGAATCCACGGTTTCCAAAATATAAAGCAAAAGTGTTTTTCTTCATAAATATAATTCTCCTATATACTTTATATTGTAAAGAGAAACCTTTTTGTTTTATATAAACAAAAGTACGGACTTACTGTAAATTTGTCCGTACACTTTTTCTATATTCGCTTGCTGACATGTGCATTTCTTTTTTAAACACACGGCAGAAATAATTGTAATCACTAAAGCCAACTTTAGAAGTAATATCGAGTAAACTATCATCCGTTTTTTCTAATAGTTCTTTCGCTTTCTCTAATCTTTTCATCTTTAAATAACGCGCAATTCCCATATTACAATATTTATCCATCGTTGTATAAAAACACGTTTTACTCATATGGAAGAAATGCGCAATCTCTTTCGCGCTTAAATCACTATCTTCTAAATGTTGATCAATAAATTCATTCAAATCATTTAAGAATTTTTCTTGTTGGATGGATACCATCTTTTCACTAATTGCGTATTTTGCTAAAGCTAATAAAATTGTAGAAACGCTTTGTAATTTTTCATCATCAATATAAACTAAATCATCTACATCTTTTTTTAATAACCAATCTTCAAAATTGTTTTTTAAAACTAAGTTCTGATATCGTTCTTCTTTATCCATAATATTGGTGATTTGACCAAACATAATAAAACCTACAATCGTATTATCAATGCGCAAATGAATCATGGATTCAATTAATCCTGCATGACAAACATACGTATATAAATCTTGTGTTTTTAAACAATGCTCAAAGGCTACTTCATTGGAATGCATACAACATTCATAGCCTTTCTTTTCCGCTTGTACTTTTTTACAAAAGGCACAGTTGGTAGGAGGAAAAGAAGCGATCTCTTGATGATGAATATCAAAAATAACAATACGGATCCCCGTTAATTGATAAAAACTTTTTAATAAGCGGTGTAATCTTTCAATATTAAATTCTAGTTTCATGTTCTTACCCTTCTACTTCTTCATTTTACCACATTTAATTTTGAAATTGCATAGGTATCGCTCTCTTTACTCAAGTATATAAAAACGTAGACTTTCATCTACGTTCTACTTAATTTTATAGTTGTACGGAATCTAAATATATACATTCATACGTGCTTGGTTTTTTAATTTCAACTTTTTCCTCTTCATTGCTGATGGAAATATCACCATCATCCGTAGGAATATGTAAAGTCGCTTTTTCTTTAGCAAATCTTTTATTTAAGAAAATCTTTTTATTTGAATGATCGATACGAATTAAGCCAAAGCAAGCGCCACATATAATATTGAAAATGCTACTTGTTAAGCCATGATTTAAGCTAGCAAAAGTGCTATCGTGTTCCCAAAGGGTGCCGGTGATAATCGCCATGTTATAGAAATAATCCACGGTCTCATCTAATACTTCTTCAACATATCCATATTCAAGAAGAATCATTAAACGAAGGTAATCTCCAATAAACACATTCGATTTATAGACTTGAGGATATACTTTTTCATGATCCCTTTTGGGTCCAAATTCTAAGCGCATTTTATTAAATAGCTCTTCATGATTTTTCGGGGTTGCTAAATGAAAATAGAAAGCATAGTACTGGCATGTTTCTGTTGTATGATCTGTAATAACAAATTCATTCTTTTCATTTCGAATCATATTATCCACGTAGAATTCGCCATTAAAGCTAAACTTTTCAATCATTTCTTTGATATGCTTGGCTTTCATTTTTAAACTTGGTTCGTGTAATAATTCACTAGCCGCTTCTAACGCTCCCATATAAAGCATATTCGATGGGAAATTAACGCCACATATAAAATCATCATCATTAGCTTTTGACCACTCAACAAATACCCAGTTTTCTAAATTCTCTAAAAGGCCTAATTCATTTTCAAATTTTTCAAAATAATGAAGTAAACCTTTTATTTTAGCTAACGATTGGTTGACCAAATCCTCATCATGGGTTCTCAATAAATAATCTTTCAGTTCTAAAATATACCATAAAGACCAGTTCGGAATAAAGGTGCCATCCGGATGATCACCGGGATAACACATCGGCACCATGCCCTTAGGTAAATAAGGATATTGCTCTAATAAAGCATAATTTTCTAAGAAATTATGTTCCACTTTATTTTCCTTACATATTAAAGATTCACTCTTTCCTGTAAAATATGAGTCACAAAGCCATCCCGCTCTTTCTCTAGAAGGACAATCGGTTAAAATATCTACTGCATTTTGCCGGAAAGTGTCAATCGCAGCGTTCGCCACTTTTTGAATTTTATAATTACTAAATTGGTAGGAAATAGCAGCAATCAGAGGGTTTTCATAAGGAATAAAATCGATATTATTCACACGAATATTTCCCTTTTTTACTACTAAGCGCAAAAATTGCATCGTATATGGTTCAATTGTAATATGATGATGTATTCCTTTTTTGCATACATAAGAAATAATGTTATGGGTTGTATTACGGTAGAAAAGAATTTCTATCGGCTTCTTTTTCCCTTTGCTAGAATCTAGTTCGTCAAATAAAAAGTAGAATTCACTATCTTCTAAAGCTTCAATTTCCCAAGAAATAAAACCTGTTTTAGAAGAAGGCAAACGATAAGTATAAAAAACATTTGCTTTTAAACTTCCTACTTTTTCTTCTTGATACACTAAACGAGAAATATAGGCATTTGGGTCCACTTCCCATGATTCCATAGGGAAAATCTTTAGTTTTTCTAAATGCATATAGCGATCATCATAGGGCTTGATACTTTCGTCATAAGTAAAAGTTCCCTCTTCCATTTTTTCGAAGGCTATACCTTCAAATTTTGGATAATCAACAATTCGAGATAAAAGTTCTTTTTCATCGAGAACATCCGCTAAAACGTATGAAAATGGATTTTTCTTTCCTGTATAAAAGTCCATTAAATCAAACGCAAAATGATAAGATTCTGAAAACGCTCTTTGATAAGAAAGACGCACTACTTTTTGGTAGCGGCTTTCATTTTTATAGCAAATAAATTCATCTTTATTTCCTGTGTAGGCTAAAACCCGTTCATCTTCTATGACTTCACATTCTAAAAAAGGTGCGGTATTTGTAGAACAAAAGTTATTACAATGATAATAAACATGTTCAATAACAATACGATGCTTTCCTTCTTTAAGCATGTATTGATCAACACGGTAGTAATCATGTGCAGCACGCGCTGGTCCGTAGCCCATTAACTGGCCATTATCAAAAATACGATAAAGGTTATTTCCTGTAATTTGAAGATAACCTTCTTTTTGAATATTGACTTCCTGTACGAAGAAAAGAGAGACATTCATCTCTTTTTCTAATATATGAGGATAAATTGGTTTTGCTTTTTTAAAAGCCGGAATTTGATGTTCACTTAACATATTGAATCTTTCCCTTTAACTCTTCTTCTGTAAATAATGAGCTATCATATAAATAAGAATACACTTGGTTGTCTAATAAGAAATGAGGCTCTAATACTTCATCTTTTCTCGTTAAAAGCATATCGCCATAGAAATGAAGGCCGTTCTCTTTTTTTATTTGTAAAGAAACAAATAAATTCATTTTTCCTTTTTCATTTAAGGAAAGATGAAGCCATCCGTTTTCTATCGGATACCCTTCTACTTTAGCATTTTCCGGTAAACGAATAAAGAGTTCAGCGTTACTTGCTTTCTTTACTTCTATTTGAATTCTTTTTCCTTCGTAGAATTCAGCATCGACTAAAAAGGCAACTTCTTCATCTTCATAATCGACAGCACATGTAAATGGAATAAAGTATTGATTATCTTTTTTTACTATGGTAAAATCTGCAATACTTCCTAAACCATTCCCTAAACGCATCGTGCAACAGAAGAAAGCTTCATATAAAAACATTTTCATATCATAATGGGAATGAATCGCACAAGTTGCACATCCAGCTCCACCATTATTTCTTTGGAAAGTACGAATTGAGTTTGTATAAATACGATTAAATAAATCTAAATACTCTTTTTTATTTGTTATGAGATATAACTCTTTTGTTAAAATCAAACTATCTACAATACAACATGGCTCTGTCCATGTATCCTCTCTCTTAAACCAGTTAATATTCGAATAATCATACGTCATTCCGTCTTTTAAATAGTCAGAGAAAATATGTTCAACATCTTTCAAATACTTATCGTTTTTTGTCATTCGATAAAAACGTAAAATGCCTCTTGCGCAAGATAATGTAGCGTGCGTTTGACATTCTAAATTGACATAATCAATCGTCAAGAAATTTTCAATAATCTTTTCAATTGCTTTTTTTAAATCTTCGTTATGCGTAACTTCATAAGCCTTGGTCATTCCATCCATCATAATGAAAGCACAGCCAACATCAGTGGATAATTTCCAGCCATTAATAAATGAACCTTCTAATTTACCGCCAACACCACCACGTTCTCTTTTGCCCGTAGGATAATGATCATAGAAAGGCGCAATCGGAACTAAAAATTGCTTCACGATTGATTGTATTTGATGAAGATATTTTTCATCTTTGGTAATGTAATAATATTCAATAAGGCCACGTAAGTACCATGAGTTACCGGAAACTTGTTGTTCATCAACATATTCTCCGTTAAACGCTTCTCCAAAGTAGCCATAAGCATTGGTGTGTAAAGGAATATGATCAAAAAGACTTTTTAATTGTGCTAAAATATTTTCTTGTTCTTCTTTATAGCCATCAAGAGCATGATATAAAGAAGTCAACGCTAAAACATCTCGACCCTCAAAATCACCAGGCCAAGATCCACCTTGTGTAAAAACATCCGTATATTGATAAATGGAATCAGATAAACGGTCTCTATTTAAAGAAATACGTCTTTTTAAATCTTTTAAAATCTTTTTCATACTCATTTTCCTTTAAAAATTATAGAAGATAGGAGTTGAGCGAGAGAGCCCCGCTCAACTCTATCTATTTTAAAATCTAATTATTTGTTAAGTGCAACTAATTTAACAGTAACAGCGTTGACATAGAATGTACCAACAAATCCACTCGGTAAACTATAGAAACTAAAGAAATCCACATTTCCTTTTGCTACATAGTCAATTTCAGAATGATGATAGCCCACTGTGGATGGTCCAAATGCTGGGAAATCGCCATCTGCTCTATAGCTAAAGGATCCACCATTTGATTCGGTTACATAATAGTCCATGGTAATCTTATAGGTCATACCGGTTTCCATGACATTTTGACCCATTTGTACCCATTCGATTGTTTGATCAGCTGCTTTAAATGTAATTTTTTGGGGTTTAGTTCCCATAGCAGCTTCAGCTAAAACGTCTTCGTTATTATCAAAGTTCGCTACTGCACGATTAGCATCATCAACTAGGCCAAATGCACGGCTATCATAAGTCCAGGTTTGTCCAACTTTATATCCTTTTGGAGTGGTATCTTCTGGAATTGGATCCGCATCAGTTAAACTCACTTCAATAGAACCAATATAAAGATGGAATTGAGGATTGTTTTGTCCATAGATATTCAGTTGACACCAACCGCTTTCAATAGTGCCTGTCCAAGTTAAAGTTCTCGTTCCATCTTCATTATCAGTAACTTTAGCACCAGATAATGTTGCACCATGACCATCCGTTTTCATCATGATGAAGAATAAGTTCTTTTCATTTTCGGCAACATAGTTCATTTTAATGGTAGCTTTCTTACCAACCACTAAATTATCCTTGGTTAAACCAGAGAATAAGTGGCCATCTGCGCCCGTTAATTCCATAACAGTGTCGGTAAATAAGGAACTTCCTTGCATTTTTGTTTTTAATGTTTCATCTGCTACATCTTTAACAAGAATTGCTTTACCACTAGAAATCTTGGCACCTTTATCTTTCATGTTCCAAGTAAATCCACCCTCTGCTAACAATTGTTCACTGGTTGGAATAACTTCAGTTACTTGTGTTTCTTCAACGGCTTCAAAGACAAGGTTGTCAATTGCGATGCGAGCATCTCCTGCACCAAGTTTCCAGAAGGAGAACCATGCGTTTCCAGTTTCAGGAACGACGGTTCCGGCAAAAGTAATATCCTTATGTTGGACTTCTCCAATAGCGGCACTTGTATTGACAAAGTTATTGTTAATACCATTAGAGCCATCCCAGCTAATTGAGCAATAGAAATCCCTTAATCCACTTGCGTTGGATAGAATCTTATAGTCAAAAGAAATCTTATAGGTTGCTGAACGGCCTCTATCGAAATAATCCTTGAAGGCATTAATGAAGATACCATATAAAGCACTTCCAGCCGTTTTACCTGCATCAATAATTAAAGAGTTGCCACTAATAGCGTCTTCGCCACCATCAATCTTTGCGGCGCCTTGACTATCCGCAATACTTAATTTATTTCTTTTACCATTTGCAAAGTTTTCTTTAAAAACTCCATATGTCTTAAGAGCCGCTGGATCCGTATATTCGCCTACATCGAATGTTTCTTCATGCGTTGGAGTAACATTGACGGTAAGGAATTGTTCATCTTCACCATTATCATCAGTGATGTAATAACTAATTGTGTGGGTTCCAGCAATTCTCGCATTGAAAACACCATTAGAGACTGCTTCTTTTTCAAATGTATCAGCAATGTCCATATCTTTAGTAATATCATTACCACGGTAGTCGGTAGCGGTAATGGTTGGTAAAGTAAGAGCTTCGCCTACTGCAACTGTGAAAGTTGTTTGTTCAGGCATATTGATGACTGGAGCAGAAGCAGCATTAACCGTAATTAGTACTTTGCCTTCTTTTCCACCATCGCTTGTTTTAACAACAATGTTGGTTGTTCCTGCACCAACAGCGGTGATTGTGCCATCTCCTGATACAGTGGCTACTTTATCGTTTTCTGTCAAAAATCCGTAACTCTTGTCGTTAGCGTTTTCTGGTAAAACAGTAACCGTAGTTTTTGTTGTGTCCCCAACAAATAAGGTCGTCTTTTCTGCTGTGATTGATACAGATTCAACGTGAACAATCGTTGGAGTCGTTGGTTCAGGTGTCTCTGAGGTTGTTGGTGTCACTGTAGTTGTAGGGGCACCCGTTGTAGGATTATTTGATGTTGTTGGAGTTGGTTTATTTCCACAGCTTACCAAACCAGCGGTTAACATCGTCACTGCAACGAAAATAGGCATAAATTTCTTTTTCATTGTTTTTCTCCTTTCTTTTTAAAAATCAATTTTTAGAAATTTTGCATCCATCTTTTAATTGAAGAAATATTGAGGCATTCTTTCCGTTTTCGTCTTGTAATCTTCGACGAAGTGAGGAATATTTCCTGCTTGTACACGTTTAATACCCATCTTAGTTCTTTCAGCATCAGCTACGACAATAGCCATATCAATTTGCTTACCAGCATCGATCTTCGCTTTGAATTCAGGAGCATAGGTAAATGGAATGAGGACTTCGCCAACATATCCATCCGATGATGTCGTGAATGAAGTTTGAATCATATTACTGTTTTGTGCGTAAACTGTTTTTGATCTGGTTCTTCCTATTGCTAAATAGTTGCTACTTGACCAAGTTGGTGCAAACGCGACTTGAAGGACGCCTTCATCTTCATAATCTTTATAGATTTGCATATCGGCACTTGGTAAATCGACGACAGTAGACATGAATAACTCTACACAGTCACCTAACCAGAAATCATTTACTGTTCTTACATCAAGAAGGTTATCAAAGATATCGAATGCAAAGTAAATTCCTTTATCATCCCATGTCATCTTTAACTTATTGATGCCAAAGTGATCGCTGAGTTCGGCGAGTGTACGTTCGGTGCCTTCTGCATCGGATACACCATCGATAGCTATATCTAAGGCGTTAGCATCATCCCAATCGGAAAGATTTCCGTCAATGGTAATCGTCTTGGTTGTTTTGGCAACTTGGACGATTGGGCCTGCTTCGCCATTTTCACGTTCTTTAATATTGATGTTATCCATTGCGGTCACATCACTTGGGGCGGTCGTGCCTTCAAAGGTTAATCCGCTTAATCCGTTACCTAATGTGTAGTTACTATAGTTTCCCTGAATGGTCACATCCGTACAATTGGTGAGTTGGAAAATCGTATTCATCGCATCACCAGAAGGTTGTGTATAACTCGTTTCATTAAATAAGTTGTCTTTTACTGTTGAAGAACCAACACCACGGAAGGAAACAGCAGCGTTACCATTTCTGGAAATAAAGTTATTTTCAATCAACATGTCATGCATGGTTCCTTTAGGTGCAACCGAGCCATTACTAGCAATTGCAAAAACAGAGATATCTCCATATAATGGTCCTGGTTTGGTATAACAGTTACCAATAAATTTATTGTTTTTAACGGTTGTGCCTTGCGCCAAAGTGGCTTCATTAAATTTGTCCATTGCTGAAGCAATTTGTAAGGACCCATGTCCAACATACATAAAGGCATTATTTTCAATTACAGCGTTAGGAACTTGTACTAATACACCACGATTTCTCTTATTTCTTACGATATTATTAGAGAAGACAAAGTCTGGAGTATCCGAGACAAAGGTAACACGACATGTTCCCCATTCACTGGCGCCAGATAATCTTTCTTTCACACCGAGTTTATAACCAGAGGCGGTTTTTTCAATACTGTTAATGGTATAGTATCCTGCACTTGGGTTGTGTCCTTCAAAGGTTTGTTCATCATAAATTTGAACTTTATCGCCGATTTCAGGTTCTTTAATACCACCCGAAATTTTATTCACACTAATCCAACGTTCAGAGCCTGTTCCAGTTTCCACTAATTTATACCAGAAACCATATTTGATGTTTAAAGCATCGTCATGAGAATATTCAATTAAAGAATTCGTAATATGAACATCACCATGTAATAAACTAAAGTGCATGGCATCCGCAGTGGCTGTCATTAAGGCATTACTGCCCTCTTTTACTTTTAAAGCAAAGCGGTTCACATATAAATTCGTTGATGTTTGGGCTACTAATCCCATACCAGATGCATGGTACATTTCTACATTTTCCAAATAAATATTTTCCGCATTACCAATATTAATGCCAACAGCGTCATATTGAGAGAATTGCACAGATACTAAAGTGCCATTTCTTGGGCGAGATTTGCCACCCGTTGAGAAGTTCACTTTTAAAGTATAGACATTAGAAGCACTCTTAGTAATTTCATAAGAACTAAAATCATCTACTAAGAAGTTACCGCCATCTAAAGGTGTCTTTGTGTTTTGATTAAATTCCACCCAAGAACGAATGCGAGGTTTGCTCATTTTTGCTTCAATCGTTTCCATTAGTGGATTAAATTCTGAATCAACTTCTAAGGTTAAATAGTTATCATCATAAACGTTTCCATCAACAACTTTTCCCGTCAAATTAGAAGGAAGAATGGTATCAAAATTGATATCGTTGAAATGGACATTCTTACAATCCGTAATGTTAAGATATCCTTTCCAACTTAGATCTTTAGTTTCAATCGCAATCGTGGTATTATTTCCTTCAAAATAGGTTCCGTTTAATCCCGAAAGAACGAAAGCCTTATCGGAAGAAGATAAATAGGCTTCCACATTTAAGGTGCCCCCTGGAAATTTGATTTTGGCAGTTTTACCTGCATCGTTTAAAGCTTTTGCTTTGTAGATTGCGGTTTGAATTTTATAGTAGTTATTGAGTTCAGTAACATCGGTAAAATAAGCATTCACATCGCTTAAAGCAATGCTTTCTACCAAAATAATGTTATCTGCACCAACTTCACTATCCGCAATTGTTGCGTATTTTTCTACGATTAATTCTTGGTTTACGCCAACCGCTCCACCATTAGATAAGCCATATTTTTCTTTTCCACTTAATTGGCTATTGCTATAAGGTGATGATTCTAAAGCCGCTGCATAATCCTTAATATCTAGGTTGGAGTAAGGATTATTTTCTAAAATTTGAAGCGTAAGTGTTCCTTTTACCCCATTATCTTCTGCTGTAGCGGTAATGGTTACAGTTCCTACTTCTTTAGCGGTAACTACACCTAAAGAAGAAACTTCTGCTTTTTCATTATCGCAAGAATAAGTTACTTTTTTGTTCGTTGCATTCGCAGGTAAAACTTCTACATTTAATTGTAAAGTTTCGCCAACTTTTATAGTTGATTCACTAGCGGTAAGATTCACCGTTTCTACATGTACTTCTTCCACCACAGTTGTAGAAGATGTTGTAGGTTTATCGGTTTTCCCACACGCAGTGACGCCAAGAACAAACAACATGGAAATCGTCAAAGGAATCGCGTATCTTTTTTTCATTTTCTATGCCCCTTTCTTTTCGTTATCTTTTTCAACATAGTTCGTGCAATCTACATTGCTTGATAATGTAATATCGAGCGTTGTGTAGAAGACGTTATTAGAAACATTGACATCACTTGAGCCAACGACTCTAACCAATAATGAAGAGACTTTTTTCGTATAATGAATCAAATTGTTATGAACTTTGGTACCTCCATTTGCAAGTAGCCAAATCGCATTGCCTGATCCGTTATAGAAGTAATTGTTTTCCACTTCAACACCTTGAATGGTACCACTTGTATAATCAGAAGTGCCATTTCCATAAGCAAAGATAGCTAAGTCTGTGCCCATGTTGTTCAAGAATTTGTTATTAGCGATGAGAATGTTCTTTGGTACGATAGCTTCTCTAAAAGTATCGTTGACCGCTAAAACTTGAATTGGTCCCATCACAACATTTTGGAACGTACAATTGGTAATTTCAGAATAACGGGTTTGTAATAAAATACCCCGGTTTCTTTTATTTTCAATAATCGTATTGTTGAGTTTCATTCTTGTGGATTTTGTATCATTTCCTACACATAATCCCTCAACAATCTTCTTGGATGGACGTTTATCCACTGTAAATGTAAAGCTTGTTCCTTGTTTGACTACATCCACAATTTTGAAAGTGTCGACAAGTCCCATGACTTCGGTATCATATACATCAATGGTATCGCCCACTTCATAGTTACTAATTGGACATTCGTTTTGCGTTTGTGAAACACTGATTTCTCTAGCGCTTGCATTAACATCTGTAATCTTTAAATAAAAAGATTTAATGTTTAATGCATCATCATGACTTCCCGCTAAACGACAGTTTGTGATTTGTAAATCACCTTCAACACCAATCGTGTGAATAATATCCGCAGTGCAAGTCATAATTCTTGCAGAGTCTTCTTTCGGTGCATAACTTACATGATTTAAATAGAAGTTTTTACCGCGATCTGCTCTAAGTCCCATACCACCTGCTACATAAACATTCACGTGTTCCATGTAGACTTCTTCACAATCTTGGAAATAGAATCCAAAATTGTCATACATGGTATAAGCAAAGGAAACCATTTTTCCTACAACCGGTGTTTTATACGTGTCCCATACAAATTTTTGATTGATGGTAATCGCAAGTTCTCGATTGGCATTATCATATGAAACACCAAAAATACCTTTATATCCCATATTGGTACTTCCCGTTGGGGTGTTATATACTAAGTTTCCATTTCGATCAGGAACATACTTTCCTGTATTTTCATCCAAATAGCATTCCATATAAGAACCGTATTTTCCTTCCCAATTGGTGTAAAGGCTTTGGGTTAAGTCAAATTCTTGAGGAACATCTATATAAACAACAGTAGAGCCACTGCCCTCGGTAAAACGTTTAATTTTACCAGCAATGGTAGGCGAATATTTCATATCGAAATTAATGTTAATGATATGAATGTTTTTCGCCGCTCTTGCATCAAAATAGGTACCCCAACCAGAATAGACAAAATTGGTATTATCTTCACCGACTAAATAAAGGTCTTTGATGCCTACAGTATCAACTTTAGCAGAGAACGGATAAGTTCCACTTTTAAATTGAATAATTTTATTACCTTCAACGCTTTTAATGCTATTTAAGAAAAGTGAAAGCGTGCCTGAATTGTTAATTGCATTTTCAGTGATTCCTAATTCTTCAGCTAGATAAATCGTTCCTTCTTTGGGAACCTCATCTACCCATTCGTTTTCAAAGCGTTCTTTATCAACACCCACAATGGAAGGATTGGATAGTCCCAGATTTTCTTTAAAACGCATTGGGTTCGAATACGGACTACCATTTAAAAGTTTTAAAGCATCACTTGTATTCATTTCAGGTCCCTCTACTGTCGAAGTCGATGGCTCTGGTGTTGACGTAGATGGCGTGGGAGTCGTATTGGAAGATGGTTCCGATGTAGTTGGTGTTACCGATGTTGTCGGTTCTACACTCGTCGATGGCTCTTCAGTATGACCACAAGCCATTAAAGTTGTGGAAGCTAAGGCAAGAAGAAATAAAGCTTTTTTTCTTGTTGATCTCATAACTTATTCTCCTTAAGCTTTTTTCGCTTTGTAGCGTTCTAAAGCTGCATTATAGTAACCAAGAAGCTCATCGGCTTTATAGCCTTTTAAAGCATTAATAAATTTATTCCAGCTTGCATCATCATTAGGATCACAATTCTCTGCTCCACGAACATAGCAAGATTCTAGATAGATTAATTGTGGGTCAAGTGCCGCTTTAATCGTGCTAATAGCGTCATATTCAGCACCCGTCATCTTAATTTCACCTGGTTCAGGTCTCTTTAAGTAAGGAACATAAATTTGTGACATTTTATTTAATTCACGAATGATATCATCGTTCATTTTTTCAACGAAGTCTTTGGACCAATATAAGGCCGAAGCACTGTTAACGTTTGGTGTGATTGTCGCGCGGTATTGCTCTTGATTACCCGTCCAAGTTTCAGGGACATGGAAAGTCCAAGAAGTATGCGCATCATCATCCCAGGTCCAGTTTTCACCTTCAACACCATAAGAGATTAGTTGTTTGCCTAAGTCGCTATACATAATATCAATAAGTCTAGCCACTTCTCTTACATAAACAGAATGTTGAGGAATAGACGTTCCATCGGCTTGGAAATATCCAAAGCCAAGTTGTAATGGTGTTCCTGTATAGTAAGAAGAAGTTAAAGGTCCAAAGGTGGTATAATCTTTTTCATAATCATAACCAACAACTAAGTAAGCCGCTGCGCCAATAAAGCAACCTAAACGATTGGCTTGTCCTTTTTGGGCGATTTGCGTATCGGTTTTATTGGAGAATGTATCGTTGTCCATTAAGCCTTCTTTCCATAAAGTATTCATAAATTGTAAATATTTACGATACGCTTCGGTATAAGGCACATAAGTAAATTTTGAATAATCGCTTTCAATTTCGGCGGCTGGTTGAACATAACCATAACTCGCTAAAATGAAATTTCTTAAGTGTTCTAAAGATTTAGAAGTAATAGGAACTTCATCATTTGGATTCCCGTTTCCATTCGCGTCTAATTCTTTAAACGCTCGTAAAACATTTAATAATTCTTCTGCGGTTTTAATCTCATTTGCGTTTGGTAATTTCTTTCCTTTATATCCGCCATAACCATTATTGATTTCATCAATCCATTTTTGGTTAATAAACATTTTAAAGGTTAAATCACGAGCTACGTCAGAAACAGATAAAGTAGAATACATGGTTCCATCATCTAAAGACGCTACCTTCACGGCATCTTCTTTAGAACGATCAACACCAAAGTTGCTTTCTAATCCAGCTTTATAATTTGGCATATAGTTATCGATTAAGTTACCTACTTCAATCTTTTGTCCGCCTACTGTATAAGAATAATTATCATCATTAAATGGAACATAAGCATCATAGCCATTTTCCGCATAACTAACTAATTCCGCAATGGAGTTATTAAATAAGAACAAATCAGGAATGGTAGAACTTGAATTCCAAACACTCGCTCTTGCTCCTGAATAAGAAGAAGTATCTGGTGTTGTAAATTCAAAATTTAATCCCGTTATTTCGGAAAGATAAGTGAACATTCTTTGTTCGCTATATTCAGGGTTACTTGCACTATGAGGGGCAAAAATTTTAATCGTGACTGGTTCTTTTACAATACGATATGGATTATCTTCCGTACCATTGGGTAAAAAGTTATTTGGATCATAATTTATTCCTGATCCTCCACACCCAACAAGCGCACCTAAAGTTAATAAAGAAACAAGTAAATTAGTAATTGTACTTTTTTTCATATTTTTTCCTCCTTATCCTTTGACTCCGCCAATCGTAACGCCTTTCTCGAAATACTTTTGGAAGAAAGGATAAATGATTAAAAGCGGTAATGAAGAAACAACAATCGTAACATATTTTAATTGCTCCGATAAATTGACATCTGTACCAGAGCCTAATGACGATTCGTTTGAAATTAAGATACTATTTAAAACGTTTTGTAATGGCATTAGCTTCACATCTTGAACATACATTAATGCGTTGAAATAAGAATTCCAGTAGCCGACAACCGCATATAGAATCATAACGGCAATAATCGGTCTACATAGTGGAAGTACAATGCGAGTAAAGATTCTTATGTCTCCACATCCATCAATCATTGCGGCTTCTTGTAATTCCTTAGGAATGGATGATTCCATATAAGTACGAATAACAATAATGTTGAATACGGAAATACAACCAGGAAGAATGATAGCCCACACAGTGTTATACAAATGGAGTTGGTTAATTAACAAATAGGTTGGAATCATACCACCCGATAAGAACATCGTGAGTACTAAGAAAAGGTTTAAGAATTTTCTTCCTTTAAAATCTTTTCTAGAAAGCGGATAAGCACATAACATTTGGCAGGATACTTGAATAATAGTTCCAATAAAGGTATATTTCACAGAATTCCAGAAGCCACGCCAAATCTTTGCTTCTTTAAAAATGTATTTATATCCACTTAATGTAAATTGTTGCGGAAAAAGGCCAACGTTACCTGCAACAATTTGATCCGGGGAAGAAAAAGAAGAAGCCAGAACATTTAATAAAGGAAATAAGAATAATAAAGCAATAATAGATACGATGACGATAATCACAATGTCGAATACTTTATCGCTTTTTGTGCGTGTAATATTCATGTCTTTCTCCTTTCTACCATAATGAGTTATCGGAAACCTTTTTCGAAACAAAGTTTGCGATACACAAAATGATGATATTCACTACCGAATTGAATAAGCCAATTGCGGTTGCATATGAGAATTGAGCTACCCCTGAAGAGCCTTTAGGGAAAGAAATATTATAAACATACGTTGCGATGATTTCAGAAGAAGAAAGGTTGGTGCTTAATTGCATCAGGTATACTTTTTCAAAACCCACGCTTAAGATATTACCTACAGACATAATAAACATGATAATTGCAAGCGGGATAATTTGGGGAAGATTAACGTAAAGAATTCTTCTAAATCTACCTGCTCCATCAATCGTTGCGGCATCATGTAAGTTTGGATCTACATTAGCGAGCGATCCCATATAAACGATGGACCACCAACCTAAACCTTGCCATAAACCTGAAACGACATAAATCATACAGAAGTAATCAGGGTTTTCCATCAAGTTTGCGGCATTAAAGCCAAAGAAAGCAAATAAACGAGTAAAGATACCGCTATCGGTTTTAAAGAAAGCAAATAACATACCTACTAAAACCGAAACGGAAATGAAGTAAGGCGCATACATGATGGTCTGAATGACACGTTTCACTTTTTTAATACGAACTTCGTTTAAAATTAGCGCATAAATAATAGGAAGAATCGAGTTAAATATAATCGACGCAACCGATAATACTAATGTATTTTTCACAATGGACCAGAAATTAGGCTGTTTCATAAAGGTCACAAAGTGTTTAAAGCCTCCCATGCTTGTCCATGGAGAATTAAAAATACCTTTAAAAGAAGAATAATCTTTAAATGCAATCACTAAGCCGCCTAAAGGTAAATAGTGGAAAATAAGAATATATATAAAAGTCGGAAGCGCCATTACAAAAAAGGCTAAGCCCATCTTTGAATACCATTTTCTTTTGGCCGGCGTTCTTGATAATGTTTCAATGTCCGATTTTGATAAAACAGCTTCCATATCACACTTCTCCTATCTTTACTTTCATTTTAAATGAAAGGGCTATCATTTCACATAGCCTATATTGACATTAAATATATACTTTTTTGACATTTAAAGAAAATGATTGGCAAACATTTCCAACTAGTCTTTTTATATTTTTTTCTTTTTCTTTACCTCAACAATTTTTCTTTTTTCTTTGTTTTTATCAATATGTAAACTTATATTCTTGCATTTAATTATTCCTTTTTGTTTCTTTTTTTCATTAAAAGTAATGTAACTTTAACTATTTTATTTAAGGATGCGTTTGGCTAAGATCTCTTACCATATATATACATTATTTAAATTATTTATATACTTTTTTGATTTTTACAAAATTCGTGTATAATGATTTTATATATATTTTATGAATAAAGGAGAAAAATTATGAATAAAGAATCACTCTTTGCTCAGAGCTTATGCTTTCGAAATATTGTTGATGAATTTAACTCAGATATTTACGCTTCTATCATTGGTTATGAGGAGTGTAGTAAAAGCAAGCCATTAATTGATTCTAATAAATCTTGTTATGTTTTGCATTTTGTATTAAACGGCAAAGGATATATCTATAATAAAGGCCAAGTGGAAAGCATAAAAAAAGGAGAATGCTTTTTAATTCCTCCAAATTCTCATATGAAATATCGTCCTGATTCAAAAGATCCGTGGCAATATTTTTGGATGGAAGTTAATGGAAGTCTTGTAAAAAAGATTTTAAATTGCATCGACTTCCCTGCTCACAACATGCACATTAATATTGAAAACCTGGACGATATTATTAACTTCTTCCTTGATTTATTAGACGAAGAAAAATTCCTAAGAAACACAAATGCAGAAACATTACGGGTAAACGCAATTCTTCTCAATATTTTTTCTTGTATTGTTTCTGAATATGGAAAAGAAGAACACTCGCCTCTTTTAAGCAAAGAAGAAATACAAATTAAAAAAATAATTGAGTACATTAACAACAACTATACTTCTCCAAATATCAATATCAAAAAAGTAGCGGATTACTTTTTCTTTGATCAAGCCTATTTAACGAGAATCTTTAAAAAAAACATGGGTGTTTCACCCATGAAATATATTATTTATCTAAGAATGCAAAAAGCGGTTGAACTATTGAAAAGAAAAACTTTCTCTATTTCACAAATTGCTTACGCTCTCGGATATAAAAATCAATTCTATTTTTCAAAAGAATTTAAAAAGTACTTCGGATTACCTCCATCTAAATATGGAGTTTAATCGTTTTTGGTTAAATCTTTTCTTTCTTTATTATCAAAGGATGAGGAATCAAAGTAGGTAGCGGTCTCGCCTCTATCATCTTTCTCTTCTTCCTTTTTTTCATCTTCTATTTTATTTTGGTTAGGATCAAAATAACGTAAATCAATGCAATATGTTCCGCTTACACGATCTTGAAGTCCCATTTTCCTTTTGGTCACAAACATCATCATCATCGAAATGAAAGCGATTATTGTTGCAATAGCCATAAAAGAGAATAAAGAAAATCCAGCTCCGGCAATTTCAAATATTGGATACATCCAACCAGTATTGAGGCCTCCACCAAAGAAACACGTAATTATCATAATTCCAAACAACATAATAAAGGATATTACATCACGAACAACAATCTGATGATCTAGCGCCTCATAGCCTTCAACATCCACAACTTGTACTTTCATCAACCGTTTACCCACTGTCTGGGCATTATGGAAAATAATTTGTGGTAAAACAATGACTAAGAAAAAGCTTAAAACATAGACAATTACACTCGTAACATCGACGATCACCGAACATTTTGCGTAGTTTTCCTTATAGACTTGATAATGCTCTTGAAAACGAGAAGAGGCAATTAATTCTGATACTTCTTGTTCCCATACATTATTATAATTTACGCGCAAATAATTATAGGTTTGTACGCCTGCTTCATAATTTGTTTCAATTCTTTTTAAAAGTTTAACGGCATCTTCACCTTTTAAGTAAGGTAGTGTAAAGTTTTCCATATCAAAAACCCACATTTCTAAATTAACCGCTTTATCTTTATACACTTGATAGAAATATTCTTTTGGTGATTTACCTTGCATATCTACGATATCATTTTCTTTATCACCATAAGTATTGTTGTTTGCAACGTAAGTATCATAGAAATACGCTAAGGTGTCGGTTTCATAACTTGCCATAGAAACAGTTTTTATACCTTTTACTAAATCCTCTACATTTTCCTGAATAAATGGGGTTGGATTTTTTTCATAACTATAAAGAATGTGCATATAACAATAATCTTTAAAAATTAATTCTTGGTCTCGAGGAGTACTATATAAATGATCCTCATTATTAATAAATTCATAGATTTTGGCTTCTTCTTCTATTTCGTAACAAGCCACCATTTCATCGCGCACAATTTTCTCTTTATCTTTATAAAAAGATGAATGATTTAAAATCGCAAGAGAGGCCATTAAGCAAATAAAAGAAACCACAATGAAAAGAACAGCATCAATTAAAAAAGAGCCAATTCTTCTTCCCGGTGCGGCCGGAAATTCATTTTTATATGGTTGTAGGTTACTTTTCTTCGCCATCATGCACCCCTCCTATTCTTTAAAATCAAATCATAAACAAATTTTTGTGTTTCTTCAAGCACTACTTAATTAATTTTTGTGTTACTCGATCAAAGAGATGAATCTTAGAGATATCGAAAACAAGTTTTAATTCATCACCTGCATGCACTAAAGTTTTGGCGTGAATCTTTGAAACGATTTCTCCACTTTCAAAATCAGTATGGACATAATACTCATGTCCTAATAATTCTGCTACAGATACTTTTAAAGTAAATTCTTGTGAAACTTCTCCATCCGTTAAAACACGATTAGATTGATAGATATCTTCTGGTCGAATACCGAAAATAACAGGAACTTCTTTATTCACATCGACTTTCTTTAAAGCTTCTAAAGTTTCTAATAAGTAAACTCGACGATGATTACTTGCTTCACAAGCATGTAATTCTTCTTTTAAATGACCGAGTTCTGTTTCTTTTTTTGCTCTTGCTGCATCCGATAGACTTTCGATTTCTTTTTCAAGTTTTTCAATCTTCGCAAGATATTCATTTCTTTCAACAAAGTTTTCTTCTAATTCTTTGAGTTCCTTTTCTAAAGCAATAATTTCGTTTTGATAGAATACTTTGACGGCATCTTTAAAGTCTTTTGGTAATTTAATCTCGGTTCCTTTTTCAAAAACAATCTTATTTTTTACGAATTCTGCATTCATCATATTCATGGCTGGCGAACCAATAAAGGTCGCAACAAATACATTCGCAGGATGATTATAAATTTCAATTGGTGTTCCAATTTGTTGAATATAGCCTTTGTTCATAACCACAATTCTTGTCGCCATGGTCATAGCTTCCGTTTGGTCATGGGTAACATAAATCGTTGTGGCATTTAAAGTATTGTGTAAACGAATAATTTCACTCCGCATTGCCACTCTTAATTTGGCGTCTAAGTTACTTAAAGGTTCATCCATTAAAAATACTTTTGCGTTTTTAACAATCGCTCTACCTAAAGCGACACGTTGACATTGTCCACCGGATAATGCTTTGGGCTTTCTAGAAAGATACTCTTCAATTTGAAGAATACGTGCTGCTTCTAATACACGGCGGTGAATTTCTTCTTTAGGAAGATGTTTTCTTTCATAGATTTCTACTGGTGTTACTTTCAAATATTCAATCTTTTGCTCTAAGTCTTGAATATCCTTTTGTAATTGTTCTAAATCTTCTCCCTCTTCTGGTGCCTTGATATATTCTTTAAGATTACGTAGTTGTTCTTCAAGAACTTTAATTGCTTTTTTATTAATACCTAAAATAGGTTGTCCATTTTCATCTACTTTTAAAGTTGGAACTTTACGAATGCGTAGACCAAAGCCCATGTTTCCTGCTACTGTCATATGTGGATAAAGGGCATAACTTTGGAAAACCATAGCAATATCACGATCTTTTGGATGTAATTCATTAGCGTAGGTTTGATCAATAAATAAATCACCTGCGGTAATACTTTCTAGACCAGCAATCATTCTTAAAGTTGTGGATTTTCCACATCCAGAAGGACCAACTAAGACAATGAACTCATGTTTTTCAATATCTAAATTGAAATCATAAACGGCTTGAACGTGATTATCGTAGATTTTATTAATATGGCGTAATGAAATATATGCACCTTTAGGCGCTTTTTTAATTTTCTTTTGGCTCTTTTTTTGGTAAGCAACCATTTCACTATGCACTCGTTCTCTTTGCTTTTCTAATTGCTTTTCTTTCATGCGCGCTTCACGAGCTTGTTTTCTTTTTTCTTCTTTCGACATCGCAATTTCTTGTTTTGTTTCTTTGTCCATTTTTTCGTCCCCCTTTTTAATCAATTATACCTTTTCTATAATTTATTTTAAACGCTTTCGCTAACGTTATTAATTGATCATTCGTAATCGATTGATAAATCTTTTTATCCATAATCTTCATATAGATTTCAGCCGCTTTTTCAATCGTTTCAATTAATCCAAACACTTCGTCTAAAGTTTTTCCTGTACAGAAAATGCCATGTTGCGCCCATACGACTGAGCGATATTCTTTCATTTTTTCAGCGGTAGCAATACCAATTTCTTCTCCTCCGCATAAAATCCAAGGAAGTACCGCAATACCTTCAGGGAAAACAACAATAGATTCGGTTTGCATTTTCCACAAATCTTCTGTGAAGTGATTCGAATCTAAATCATGAACATGTGTCATGCAAATTACATTGGTAGGATGGCAATGAATGACTAAACGATGTTCTGGATCCACTTTTAGTCTTTCAATATGACATTTTAAATGGGTTGGTGCTTCGGAAGTAGGTCTACCACCATCGCTATATCCCCAAATTAATCCTAAAGTATGTGGGCCAATGACTCTCATAATTCCTAAGTTTTCTTCTGGGAAAGGTTTACAATTTCTGAAATATTTTCCTGTACCTGTGATAATAAAATATTTTCCAATTAATGGGCTTAAATCAAATTCATATTGAAAGCTTCGAATAATTATATCTTTTAAGCCTAATTCTCTTACTTCCTCTTCTTCTAAAATGTAAGAAAGATTTCCACCATTTCTTTCATCCCAACCATGTTGATATAATTGGTCTAATATCTCTGTAACTTTTTCAATACAATTCATTGTTTTATCCTCTCTTATTTAAAACTTCTTTTTCATAGCGCATAGCGTCTTCATACCAACTGGTTTCATCCGCTAAAACGCCTTGCGAAGCACAATATTCATTCCAAACTTCATCAAATGGCATTAGCTTCATTTGTTCTTGAAGAATAAATAATTGGGTGAAATCTTGTTTGTCTTGAAGTTCCTTCATGCGTTCCCATGGTGTTAATAAAGCAATAAGAAGCGCTTTTTGCATATTTCTTGCACCTAACGCTAAAGCCGCCACACGGTTAATGGAAGCATCAAAGTAATCTAAACCAATATAAGTTCTATCTAAGGCATCGCAACGCACTAATTCGTTAGCGACATCTTGTAATTCATCATTCAATTTTAAAACGTGATCACTATCCCAGCGAACGGGACGAGAAACATGTAACGCTAAACGTTTGGAGAATAATAATAAAGATGGAATTTTATCTGCTACATTTTCCGTTGGATGGAAATGGCCTGTGTCTAATAAACATAAGACATTATTTTTCATCGCATAGCCCATATAGAATTCATGAGATCCCGTTGTATAGGATTCCATACCAATACCAAATACTTTTGATTCAACGGAATCATCCATATAACGATGATCTACTTTGACACTAAAGATTTGATCTAACGAATCTTTGAGTCTAGCTCTTGGGCCCATGCGGTCTCCTGGAATATCTTTTAAGCCGTCTGGAATCCAAATATTACATAAAGATTTTTGACCTAATTCTCTTCCAAAATATTCAGCAATTTTTCTAGAAACGATGCAGTGCTTAATCCAATACGCTCTTGTCGCATCATCAGGAGAAGATAAAGTCATGTTATCTTTAACATGTTCGCTTGAAAAACAGGTTGGGTTAAAATCTAACCCGTAGCCTCTTTCTTTTGCATAATTGACCCAAGCTTCAAAGTGCTTTGGTTCAATTTCTGAACGATCAACAAATTCATCAGAAACGCGATAAATTGCGTGTAAATTGATTTTTTTACTACCCGGAACATAGCTAAGTGCTTTGTCTAAATCTTGGGTTAATTCTAAGAAATTTCTTGCTTTTCCTGGATAATTACCGGTGGTTTGAATGCCCCCTGTTAAAGGTCCAGCATTTTCAAATCCTTGAACATCATCCATTTGCCAACAATGAATGGAAACTTTGACTTTTGCTAAAGTTTTTAATGCTTTTTTTACATCTACGCCTAATTCTTTATACTTACGAATCACTTCTTTTCTCATTTATAAAACCTCCTTTATTTCAAATGAGTTGTAAACAACTTCTCTTGCTTCTTGAATGGTAGAAACCATATGGTTTTTCTTTAATTGCACGAGCATATTTCCAATTGCGGTAGCCTCAATTGGCCCAATAAATACTCGTTTTCCTGTATATTTTTTGGTAAGGCTATCTAAATATAAATCTTGACATCCTCCCCCAAAAATAAAGACTTTATGAAATTCTTTATGACAAATCTTTTCGATTTCCTGTATGGTTTCTTGATAGGATTTACTCAAAGAGTGATAAGTAACATTTAACACGTCAGCGACAGAAAGCTTTTGTCCTATAAAACAAGAACGAATGGCTTCTATCATAGATTCTGGCGCTAAAAATTTGGCATCGTTCACATCCACGATTCCTTCAAAAGTTGAAGTTTTCGCTAACGCAATCATTTCAGGAAAGGTTACTTTTCGATCCTGTTCTTTTTGATATTCTTTTCGAATATTTTGTAACATCCAAGAGCCCATAATATTCTTTAAATAACGATAAGCTTTATAAGCTCCACCTTCATTGGTGAAATTCCTTTCTTGGCTATCTTTTGTTAAAATCGGGCCTTGATTTTCTACACCCATTAAAGACCATGTACCAGAAGATATATAGATTTCATCTTCCGTGGATGGATACGCTAAGACTGCACTTCCTGTATCGTGAGTTGCGACTAAAATCACTTTTGTATCAAAACCTAATTCTTTAACGATTTCTTCTTTAAAGCTTCCCACTTCTGTTTCTGGGAAACTAATTTCTTTAAATAAATGTTTAGGTAAATCTAAACGATGAATAATCTCTTTAGACCAAGTAAATGTTTTAGCATCCAACATTCCGGTAGTAGACGCATTCGTATATTCATGTTTTTTTTCGCCCGTTAAAACATAAGCGAGATAATCAGGAATCATTAAGAAATCATTTGCGTAATCTAAACGATGTGCTTTTTTGTCCGTGCAAAGTTGATAAATCGTATTAAATGGTTGTTTTTGAATACCCGTTATAGAATAAAGTTCTGCAAAAGAAATCTTATCTTCAACTTCTTTTATTACATCGTGGGTACGATCATCACGGTAAGCATAAACAGGCTCTATTCTTTTTCCTTCTTGATCAAGAAGAACATAATCTACACCCCAAGTATCGATTCCTATTGTCATTGGAATCTTGTTGAGTTTTTTACACATTTTTAGTCCTTCAAGAACTTCATTAACGAGGTGATCAATATCCCAACATAGGTGTCCATCTTTTTTCGTCACAAAGTTTTCAAAGCGATAAATTTCTTCCATTACGAGTTTTCCGTCCTCCATATGGCCTAATATATGTCGACCAGAAGACGCTCCAATATCAATAGCTAAGTAATACGTCATATTTTTATCCTCACTTCAATCATAAACTTTCTCTTCCCTATTAAATATAACAATATTGCAATTTTCTATAACAATGTTGTAATATAAAAAGGAGAAAGGAGATTTTATTTATGCATCATCGTTTTATTATTTCTATAGATGAAGATCCTAATCTCCTTTATATTTCTGAAACCACTTTAGACGAAAGTTTTAAAGCAAGTTATCATTCTCATCATAATTTAGAAATTCTTCTTATTGCAGAAGGCGAAGGAAAACTTGTCACAACGAACCGCAACATTGATATGAAAAAAGGTGATGTTTTAATTATCAATTCTAATTCCAAGCACTGCGAAGTCTCTAAAAGCGGATGCACTTTTTATGCGATTGGAATTAACAAATTAGAGGCCTTTTTACCTAAAAACTTTCAGAAAAAAATACTCTATTTTTCTTTAGAAAAAGATGAATTTGAAACACTTTTATCCTTATATCAAATCATGATGAAAGAAACGCAAAAGCAAAAGAAAGATAGTGCCTGCCTTTTAGAAAACACTTACCAAATGATTATGAAATTAATGGAAAGAAACGCTGAACTATATTTTGGAAAAAACGAAAAAATACAGGGAAATCATTTGGTTTCTGCTGCATTAAACATTATTGAAAACTATTATTATACACATTTAACCTTAAAAGAAATATCGCATCGTTTATCTGTTTCTAGTTCTCTTTTATCCCATGAATTCAAAAAAGAAACAGGAAAAACAATTATTGAATATAAGTTGGACTGTCAAATTGAAGAAGCTTGTAATTTATTAGCTATAACGGATATGTCCATGATAGATATTGCTTTCGCTACTGGATTTACCACTTCTTCCTACTTCAGTGAAATGTTTAAAAAGAAAAAAGGCATTTCACCGAAAGAATATCGGATGACTGCCTTAAAAACTTCTTTATTAATCAGCGATAACGATTAAATCGATTTTATGTTCTTCTTCCGTTCCACCTGCATGGGCCGCAATCATATTCATGATCGGCTCATTTTTTCTATTTGGAAGAATGTAATCAAAGCAAAATCGGTCCGTAGAAACCGCTAAATAATCACCAATAAAATCTTGAAAAAATGGCGATTCTGTCCCCAAACCAAATATATTGTTTTTTAACGCTTTTTCTCTCGTAAATAATTCAAAATAATCTCCATAGTATTTTTGAAAGAGTTTTTCAAATTCTTCTTTTTTATCTTCTTTAACATAAAAAGTACTTGCCCTTGGTTCAATGGAAAAGGGTCGAATCAATGTATCAAAGAAATCAGGATGTTCATCAATATAAATGAATTGCACATCCACTAAACTATGATCAGCAAATACGATGAATAATGTGTCTGGATTTTCTTTTGTTAAATATTCAACGGCGTCATTAATGCGATATATTTCATTTTTTACTTCCATTGAATTGATGCCATGATCATGTGCGGCATGATCAGGATTTTCAAAATACCCATAAATAAGCGATTTCTGATTGGCTTGAAGATGTTGATGAATCATCGTAATCCATTCTTCTAGGTCTTTTGCTCCGCCTTTTTTAAAAGCTGGCCAAATCATTTTTACTTTTACTTCTGGACGCGCTTTAGCGACTTGTGCAAAGACATCTTCATATGCTCCTACTTTTACCATTGGATTTTCTTTAGATAACAATGTTTTCGTCCATGTTTCACGATTGGAAAACACATCAATAAAAACATCTTCTTTTTTGAAATGCTGTGACCAACCTAGCCAATTCGTCTCTTTCGGATATTTTCCGGATAAAAAAGCGTTCGTAGCCGCTACTGTCGTTGGTGGAAAAACCGAATCAATTTCCATCATTACGTGTTTTCTTAAAAAAGAAGCTTCTGATAAATGTCCTTCAATTAAACTCTTCCCCATTCCATCAAATAGCAAAAATGCTATTTTATCGAATTTCTGCATAGTTTTAAGAAGTGGTTGTATACTTTCATGCTCATGCTTTAAGCCATAATGTGCTAAAATAGTATTTGAAAGATTGACCAAACATTGGTTTTTATTATAATGGTACATTTTATTCATATTTTCGATTGTATTTTCTTACCGATTTATAAACCGATTTTAGGCGTGGATACATTTTTTCATAAACATGTTTGTATAAATAATCATATTGTCTGTGCGCTTCTATATTAGGCATAAAAGTTGTAGAAGTATGTACCATATTTTCAACCGCTTCTTCAAAAGTGTTAAATTCATGGGCCGCAGTAAAAACTAAAATTGCTGTTCCTAAAGAAGCTGTTTCATAGGTTTGTACACGACTAACAGGTAATCCAAAAATATCTGCGGTGATTTGACATATCGCGTCGCTTTGTGATCCTCCGCCAGATACTCGAATTTCTTTTACTTTTTTATGTTGTCTTTTTTCAATGCCTTCTAAAGCCTCACGTAATCCATAAGCAATTCCTTCAATAATTGCTCGATAGATATGTATTCTAGTATGATAATCGGAAAATCCCACAATTGCGCCTTTAGCTTCTGGACGACTTAATCCAGGTCCCCAATAAGGTTGTAAAACTAAGCCTTGGGAGCCTGGAGGTATTTCCATTAATCTTTCATTTAATACTTCTTCTACTGCCATCCTTTGGATAGCGGCTTCTTTGGCTTCTTGGTTGGCAAATTCTCTAACAAACCAAGTAACCATCCAATAACCACGATAGATTTGTACTTCCATATTATATAAATTAGGAATACACGCTGGATAGGAAGGTAAAAATGGTTCTGGTTCAATATATTTTTTATTAGACACTTCAATTGTTGAGGCTGTGCCATAAGAAATAGACGCTTTGTCTTTTCTTAAGCATCCTGTTCCAATTGTTTCGGAACCTTTATCTGTACCATTTGCGTACACTTTTAAGCCTTCAGGAAGTCCTGATTCTTCGGCACATTTTTTAGAAATAGTGCCAATGATCTCTCCTGATTCAATGATTGTAGGGAGCCATTCCACTGGAGTGGCAAAAATTGGATATTTTAAATTGCTCTTTTTAAACCATTTTTTCTTTTTCATGTCAAGTGGATAATGACCTGTATAATTACTAGCAGAATCTTTCGTTTCGCCAGTTAAGCGATAAAGAAAATAAGTTGATAATGCAAAGTAATGTCTAGTTTTTTTTATCGTTTCTGGTTCGTTTTCTCTTACCCAGTTCACCATGGTTCTTTTACGATTCATCACCACAGTTTCTTTCATTCCTACTAACCAAAATAAAAAGCGATTTAATAATGGTAATGGTGTTTCGCACTTTGCTAATCGTTGGTCACACCAAAGAATGCAAGGACGAATGGGTTGATAATTTTCATCTAAAAAAACGGCAGTGTCACGGAAACATGTAATGGCGCATCCCACGACTTGCTTCATTAAATCCGGATGTTTTTGTGTAAGGTTCTTCGTTACTTCACACATATGCTCATAATAAAAATCTGCGTTTTGCTCGCATTGGCCTGGCGCTTTAGAAAAATATGCAGGTTGATAAACATACTTTTCTATTGCTAGAGTTTTCCCTGATTTATTAAAAATTAATGCCCGTACACTTTGCGTTCCAAAGTCTATCGTTAAAGCAAGCGGCATTTTATCCATAGTCTCACCTTCTAAATCTCTTATAGTGTAACAAAAATAAAAAGAAAACGCTATTCCCTCAATAATAGGTTATTTTTATTTTTAATTATTTCCTTTCTATTCTACAAATAAATGCTATAATGATAATGTTTGAATTATAAACACAAGGAGAAAAAATAATGTTCAACAAATTAACTGCCTTCGCCGAAAAATACGGCATGAAACAAGACGGAAAAATGCACTACTATGGAATGATGCAAGGTTACGAAACGAACTTAATGTGCAATTCTTTAGCCGATTCCGCACCTTATGGTTTTCAAATGCATATTTCTTGCTATTTAACCGACGAAGCAAAACAAGAATTAAAGAGTTTTGAGGCATCAAAGCCAATGAAGATTTTTAAACTTGACTTTACCGCTTATGGTATTTGGATTGGTTTTAATGGAATGACAACAGGTTCTGCTTTAAAAGGATTTGAGCCTGCTTTAGAACAAATTTTAGCTATACTTAATAAGCATAGCGTGAAAGGAATCGATTATTGCCCAATGTGTGGCGAACCTTTAAGCGCTGATCAAAGTCAAAAAATTTCTGTTTATGCCCACACCATTACCTTAGATAAAGAATGCGCTGGTAAAGTAGAAGAATATGTAGCAAAAGAAAAAGCAAATTATGAAGCCACACCTAATAATATTAAAAAAGGTATTTGGGGCGCGCCTATTGGTGCTCTTGTTGGCTCAGTAATTACAGTTATCCTATTCTTTTTAAACCTCATTTCCGCTTGGAGTCCTATTGTTGGTATTCTTTTAGGCGCTTTCCTTTATAAAAAGTTTGGTGGAAAAGCTAATGGCGCCATGATTGTAATGTGTTTTGGATTTACTCTTATTTTCCAATTACTCGCTGTTTTTTTACTTCACGTTTCCGCCGCAAATGGGCTTGCCATTACGAATGGCTTAACAGAACGTGGCTTGGCCGCTTTTAATTACTATATGAAAAGTTCAGCAATCGTTGGAGAAGGCAAACAAACCTTTTCTGGTATCTTTACCTATAACATGGTTCTTTCTACGGTTTTCTCTGTTATCGGTTGTGTCCTCGCTTCCATTGATATCTTTAGAAAAGCCAAAGCCGAAAGAGGCTTTTAAGCTTATTTAATTTCTCACAAAGTCGCTCCAGGAGCGGCTTTTTTATTTTACTTTCACGGGGAAAACAAAAAAATTCAAAATGAAATCGCTTCAATTATAAAAAAACTATGCAAGTTCATAATATCTATGATATTATAATCACGTAGCATTTATCGTCTACATAAACGTAGAAATAGGAGGAAAAACAATGCAAGACAAAAAATACGTCTATCATTTCAAAGAAGCTCATGGCTTAGGCAAAGAACTTCTTGGTGGTAAAGGCGCAGGCTTAGCAGAAATGACTCACATTGGAGTCCCAATCCCACAAGGATTCACGATTACCACTGAAGCTTGCACACTTTATTATGATAGCAACAAAAATCTTCCAGATTTCTTAGTGAAAGAAATCTATGAAGCCATCCACGCAGTGGAAAAAGAAACTGGCAAAAATTTTGGTGGAGACCACAACCCATTACTCGTTAGCGTTCGTTCTGGCGCTCGTGTCAGTATGCCTGGTATGATGGATACCATCCTCAACCTTGGTTTAAACGAAGTTACCGTTGCCGCTCTTGCCAAAGAAACACAAAACGACAGATTTGCTTATGACTGCTATCGTCGTTTCATCCTCATGTTCACCAACATTGCAAAAGGACATCCACGTACCGAAATGGACAAGATGCTTGAGGCATTAAAAGAAGAAAGAGGATACAAACTTGATACCGAAGTTACCGCTGATGAATTAAAGGAACTCGTTAAAAAGTACAAAGCTTACTACAAAAAGACCTTTGGGGAAGAATTCCCACAAGATCCATATAAACAATTAATCGAAGCCGTTACCGCCGTTTTCCGGTCTTGGGATAACCCACGTGCTAACGTCTATCGTATGATGAACAACATTCCTTATTCATGGGGAACTGCTGTTAACGTTCAATCCATGGCCTTTGGTAACAAGGGTGAAACTTCTGGTACTGGTGTTGCCTTCTCTCGTGACCCAGCTACTGGTGAAAAAGTTATCTCCGCTGAATATTTACCAAATGCTCAAGGTGAAGACGTCGTTGCTGGTATCCGTACTCCACTTCACATCGACGAATTAAAGAGAAGAATGCCAGAAGTTTACGAACAATTCGTTAAGACCATTAAATTAATGGAAAATCATTATCGTGATATGCAAGATATGGAATTCACCGTCGAAGATGGTAAACTCTACTTCTTACAAACCCGTAATGGTAAGAGAACACCTGCTGCTGCATTAAAGATTGCATGTGATCTCGTTGATGAAGGTTTAATCGACGAAGATGAAGCCGTTTTAAGAATCGATGCTTTATCCTTCGATAAATTATTACTTCCAGGCTTTGATAAAGCCGATCTTGCTAAAGCACCCCCAGTCGCCACTGGCTTAGCTGCTGGTCCAGGTGCTGGTACTGGTAAATTAGCCTTCACTGCTGAAGAAGCTGAAGCAAGACATGCTGCTGGAGAAAAAGTCGTCTTAGTCCGTGCTGAAACTTCTCCAGAAGACATTGTCGGTATGGTCGCCGCAGAAGGTATCTTAACCATGCGTGGTGGTATGACCTCTCACGCCGCTGTTGTTGCTCGTGGTATGGGCAAATGCTGTGTCTGTGGTTGTAAAGAAGCCATCATCGATGAAGAAGCAAGAACCCTCACCATCAATGGTAAAGTTTATACCGCTGATGATGTATTCTCTTTAGATGGTTCAACAGGTAAAATCTATGTTGGTGCTATCAAAACCGTTAACCCAGATTTAACCTCTGGTTACTTCGGTCGTTTAATGGGTTGGGTCGACCGTGCAAGAAAATTACACGTCCGTACCAATGCTGATACTCCACGTGATGCCAAACAAGCCAAAGAATTTGGTGCTGAAGGTATTGGCTTATGCCGTACTGAACACATGTTCTTCGACAAGGATCGTATCTTCTCTATGAGAAAGATGATCTTAGCCGATAACGTTGAAGATCGTAAAGCTGCATTAGCCGAACTCGAACCAATGCAACAAAAAGACTTCGAAGCCTTATATGAAATTATGGGCGAAATGAATGTTAACGTTCGTTTATTAGATCCACCTCTTCACGAATTCTTACCACATGAAGAAAACTTAATCGAAGAACTTGCTAAAGCAACTGGCAAGACCGTTGCTCAAGTCAACGATCGTATTGCTGAACTTAAAGAAGCCAACCCAATGATGGGTCACCGTGGTTGCCGTTTAGCTGTTTCTTATCCAGAAATTTGCGAAATGCAAACCACTGCTATTATCAAAGCAGCTATCAACGTTTCTAAGAAGGGTATCAAAGTTGAACCAGAAATCATGGTACCACTCGTTCTTGATGTTCGCGAATTAAGATTCGTTAAGAATATCATTACTACCACAGCCGATCGTTTAATCAAAGAAGCTGGCATTGATATGAAATATCATGTTGGTACAATGATTGAAATCCCACGTGCTGCCTTATTATCTGATGAAATTGCAAAAGAAGCAGAATTCTTCTCCTTCGGTACAAACGACTTAACCCAAATGACCTTTGGTTTCAGCCGTGATGACGCTGCAAAATTCTTACCAGATTATTATGAACACAAAATCTTTGAAGAAGATCCATTCAAGACCCTCGACCAAGATGGTGTTGGTAAATTAGTGAAAATGTCTGTTACTAATGGTCGTGCTACACGTCCTGACTTACACGTCGGTGTCTGTGGCGAAACCGGTGGTGATCCAAAATCTGTGGAATTCTACCATGGTGCTGGATTAGACTATGTCTCTTGTTCACCATTCCGTGTTCCAGTGGCTCGTTTAGCTGCTGCTCAAGCTGCTATTAAAGCAAAAAGAGCTGCTAAATAGTTTCTAACACATAAAAAAAGCAACCGTTATTGATGTAGCGGTTGCTTTTTTTATGTTCTTTTATTCATCATCTTTCTTTAAAGAATTCAAATAAGAATAACCCTTTATTCGTTTCTTTAAATAGAAATAGAAGAAGCTTAGTAGTGCTGCAAATATAAATACAATCAGTATCCGTTTTAGCGCAAAAGGTGAAGCTATATAATAAAACGTTTTTAACACTACATTCTTTTTCCTAAAAGCAAAAATAAAATAACGAAGAAGATTAGCTAATAAGAAAGAAAAAATAATGTAAAAAATATGAATAAATAAGTGGGTGGCCTCTACTCTTTTTTTCAGTCCTTTTAATGCTAAATATTGATATTCTCTTTCCACGATTTGCTGATCAATGTGTTTTTCATTTTTAAAAATTAATACAACTATTCCGATAGTGGAAATCATGATAAGGCTATAAGAAAGCGATGTTTTGCCCACACTAATACCCGATAATTCATCTAACAACTGTATGGTTTGTTCATCTGCAAAATCAAATGAAGTATGCCGCATATAATTAATAAATTCATCGATTTGTTTTTGTTCAATAAAAAGATGCCCTTTAGAAACAAACATATCAAAAAAGTTTTCGTATTGTACTTTTGAAACATAGATTATGTTTTCTTCATTTTCCACAATTTGAACATTGGTATAAGGAAGTTGATAATATTCATTTGTCTCTATTTGATACAATTTATTTCCTACGCTATTTGTTGGTAAAATGATTTGGTTATTCGATAATGTTTCCAAAATTTGAATTTGATAAAGGTTTCCATCTTGACCTTTTACTTCAATGTTTTTTTCTATTTTTTGCGTGTAATTATGACTGAAGATTAACATTTTAACATCGCCAAAATCAAAATCGGAACGAATTCTGTACTCTTTTCCCTCCCAATTTATTGTTTTTACATTAGCTTTCTTTAAAGACGAACTTAAGATTACTTCATCTTCGTTTAGGTTTTTATCCACTACTCCGATATAGTCTAAAGAAAAATTGTTTTCTTCCAATGGCAAAATTGAAACAATAGGATAAGGACATTTTTTAATTTGTTCATATTCTAAAAGTGGCACTTGATGAGAATTGCTATTATAATTTTTTGCTTTTAACCATATCGGTTGTTTCTCATCTTGATAATAATGTTCTGCTGCCGCATATCGATCAAAGTGATCTAAGGATGCGCCTACAATACCTAATGAGTAAAATATGGCAATAAGGCATAGATAAATTGCTTCTATAACATTCATAGACTTTTTCCATAAATAGAAGAAAAAATGTTGGAATCCTTTTGAAGTAATCTTGTTTACTTTTTCATTCGCAGTTAAATTGATATTTTCTTTTTTTACGCAAGTCACTTTTTTTCTTTTTACTTCTAAAATGATTTGAAAAGGCATGTTTTCTTTTTCTTGATGTGTAGAAATAATTACTAATATAGATTTAGATAATTCTACTAAAGAAGGAATAATCAATTGAATTGTTGTTTCATCTAATCCAGAAAATGGCTCATCTAATAATAAAATTTTTGGTTTTAAAAAGATGGCCGTTATGATTTGTAGCCTTTTCTTTTCTCCATTTGAAAGCGTATTAATTTTTTGCTCTTTTTTTGATGATAACAAGAATTTATCTAATAAACGTTGAATTTCTTCTTCATTATCTAAACCTAACATTTTAAAATAAAATATTAAAGTAATTGAGTCAAAATTATCGATGGATTGATTTAAAAATATAATATCTTGATTAGGAACTGTGCACTCTATTTTTCCTTTTGTTGGCTTTTCAAATTCCTTTATCATCTTTAAAATTGTTGTTTTTCCTGATCCAGAGCGGCCAAATAATCCTACTAACCCTATCTCAGGCAGAGTAAAATTAACATTACATAAAATCGCTCGTTTTCCAAATTTTTTATTTACCTCGGTAAACTTTATCATTTTCACTCCCCCTTTAGTATTTTTTCATTGCTCTTATAAAACTCGCTTGAATGATGAAATCCACTGTTACAATGAGTAGTAGCGACCATAAAACAGATAACGATCCTACATAAAGAAGTAACTGATTAAGTTTAAGCATGATAGGAATAGTAACTAAAGGCACAAGAGTTGCCGCTAAACATGTATCAATAATGACTCTTAATTCAGAGCGGCGATATATTTCTTTTTTGCCAAAGCCTAGCGAATTATAAAATTTAAAATACTTTTTTTCTGCTTTTTCTTGCTTTTTCATAAACAGCAAATAAAGTAATGCCGCTAAAGAAAAAAACAAAATAATAAGTGGCCCTTTAAAATCTTCGGACATCATCATAAAAGTACTTAATTGACCTACATGATTTAACTTACTTAATTTTTCTGAAATCACAATATCCTGATAAGCATAAATCGTGTTCTTAGACACTTCATTTATATACTTCCTTAATTGTTTATAGTTTTCGTAAAAAACATATATGCTATTATTTTTTATAGGAACTTGTTCATTAAAAGTTACAAAAGACAAGTTTCTTTCTTTTGCATATTCTTTTAATTTTATATAATCTTCATTACTGTGACTCTTCTCATACTTTTCAAAGTATTGATTGAATATCTGATTCTTTAAATCAAGCAAACATTTCACTTTTTTAAAAAGGGTAATCTCTCGATCAAACGTTAAATTATAATCATCGCCTTTTTTATAAATCTGACATTTTAAAATGGGTAAATCAAAATTAATCATTTCTTGATAAGAAGTTAAACCATATTCTTGATAATGCATTTTAGCCCAAACATCAGATACAGCAACATCATTTTTAGATAAAACTAATTCTTGATTTTGGTAGCAGAATCCCTGGTTTTCCGTTATGGACAGTTTAAGATCATCAATAAGATAAATAGGTTCCATGTTAGTTTCATCTTCCTTAAGAGAAACTTCATCTAAAGAAGCCAAACAAGGCGTTAAAAAAGGTAAATTCATTTTTTCTGCTTGCTTATAATATTGTGTAGAAGCATTTTGTCTCACATTAATAATAGGAATATTATTCTTTTTTATTTCATGCAAACAAACATTTTCATTGCTATAACCTATACAAATAATACCTAAAAACAAGAAAATCATGCTTAAAGCTTTATAAAGAAAACGCCAAAAACTAAAGCTATTGCGTATCCAAAAGTTTTTTCGTGTTGTTTTCTTTTCTAATTTTTCGTCAGCATCAGACTTTCCTTGATAAATCATTTCTTGATTTTGAAGCGCTAAAATATTTTCATTAAATCGATAAGATACGATATGATTGGATACAATAATTAATCGATTGGCACTTTCTTCTATTATCATTTCTCTAATTTGAAGAATATCGTCTTCCATTAAATCGGCAAAAGGTTCATCCAGTAAAAGAATAGATGCATCTAAAAGACAAGCCAAAGCAAAGCCCACTCTTTTTCTTTCTCCATTACTAAGCTCAGAAGGATAGATATCGAGTATTTCATCTAATCGTAAACGATAAATAAAACGATCCCTTAATTTTTCTTTCTTTTTATCTTTTTGGCAAGCCATATCAAAATGCCACTTTATCGTATGATTATTAACAAAATTTAAATTCTGTGACATATACCCAATACCTTGTGGCATTTCTTTTTTCGTTGATATTCCACGGACCAAAATTTCACCTTCAAAAGCAGTATCAATGCCTTTTATCATATTAAAAAGTGTTGTTTTTCCTGCTCCTGAAGGTGCAATCAAATCGACAATACCCTTGGTTGGCAATGTAATGGAAGAACATTCAAAAAGCAAGCGATTAAAACTCTTTTTAATTTCATAAAATCCAATCATATCGTATTTCACATCCTATTCTAGAATAAAAGTTGTATGTATTTGAAATTCTAATTGTGTTTTAAAATAAATAGCATTAAAAATATTTTTGCTTCCAACTTCAAAATTCGAATACCAATTTATTTCTTCCAAGAACTTATTATTTTCTTTTTTTATAGCAAACAAACTTCCATAATAAAAAGTAAATACAATTTGATTTGTTTTTATACCATTTTCACCTGCATGTTTATCAGACGTAAAATCATAAAATTTTGCATTGCAGCCAGAATAATTATTAAGTGCTACTACAGAATAAGTTTTTGGATCAGTTATTTGATTTACCGCTTGAATAGAATAAAAGTTTTCACTATTAACTCCATCTTCAATAATATATAACATTGAATCTGGCGTAATATATTCATTATCTCCAAATATAGATGATAATCCTGGCCAAACATTTTCATTACAGACTTGATAACTATTTCCTTCATCATTTAAATAATATCTAGCAACAGGATCTGCAGCGGAAGAATTTCTCGGCCAATAATCGAGTAAAGTCGTTTTTGGCGAAACATTATTGGGACTATAAAACGCTTGACTTGTTGTACAACTATAGTACTTTTGTTTGTAATTTGAATTATCCTTAATCGTAATTCCTGGATGATATGTCGCTAACGAATCATATCTCATAAATAAATAATCATTATTTCCTATATGAGCAGTGCCAAAATATGTAACTAGTAAATTCACTTCAACATATCCATATGGAGCTGCTTCAAGGGTTGTATAATAGGATAAAACTGTGCTTTTTTGTGAATATTGAGACAAATCAATTCTGTCTAAAGTAGTTTCTTTAACTACAGCTGGCGAATTAACAAATAAAGCCTTTGACTTTATTGGACGATTAAAAAATAATTCACTAGCAAGCATTACAAACGTCATTGAAACGGATAAAACTTTTTTGTTCATTTTCTTTCCTCCTAATTTTTAATCTTTTGAACATTTTGTACATCCGACATTAATTAATATGCATCAGCAAATAATATAAGCTATTTTACTTTTCTTCTAATAATATGAAGATAAATTTAATAATAAACACAAAAAAACTAACATCAAATGTTTTACTGCTTTTTATTTTAAATAAAAGCAATTATGAGATTGATAGCCACAATTTAATAATAAATGCTTTATTAAAAAAATTCAATATTTTAATCAAAATATTTAATTATATTTACTATTAAATAAATAATAATAATGTGTAAGATAAAAAATATATATTTTTTATCTTATTCTTAATAATGGAATGAACTTTAAAAAATTGAAGCAAATTTAACAGATTTCTTTAGTTCCCACAAAAAAAGATGCTAGTGAAGAAAAATCACTAACACCTTGATTTTACAATTTGAATTCTTATTCTTTTTCTATTTTTTCTCTTCTTTTTTTAGCGTAACCTTTTTTATTCGCTTGATAGGCTCTACCAAAAGCCATATCATCTTCACCTACATCTTCATAGATGGTGGATCCGCCAGCAATAAAGGCACCATCACCAATGGTGATTGGAGCAATAATTGTTGCGCCTGTACCAATAAAAGCGTGATTACCAATAATGGTTTGGAATTTGTGTTTTCCGTCATAATTTGCGGTAATCGTTCCCCCACCAATATTGGTTTCTTCACCAATAATCGCATCACCTAAATAAGTTAAATGGGCGGCTTTTGCACCTTTTTTCATGGTTGCTTTTTTGGTTTCTACAAATGATCCAATGCGGTTATGTCCTTCAATTACAGTAAGCGGACGAATATTGGTCATTGGGCCAATTTGGTTAAAGTCACCAATCGTTGCATCTTCAATAAAGTTATTGGATTTAATGACGTTATCTTCTCCAATAATGGTATTACCAATAATATAGTTTCCTGGGAAAACAATCGTATCGGCACCAATTTTAACATTCGGTCCAATATAAGTTGAATTAGGATCAATAATGGTTACACCATTTAACATATGCATCCGGTTAATTCTATCTATTAACACTGCGGTTGCTTCCGCTAATTGGACACGATCATTAATACCTAACATTTCTCTTGCATCAGGAAGAATAGAGGCACCTACATGTAATCCACTTTTTCTAAAGATTGCAATAATATCGGTAAGATAATATTCTTTCTTCGCGTTATTACCTGAGATTTCGTTAAGATGTTTAAATAATTCTTTGTTATTAAAGACATAAACACCAGTGTTCACTTCTTTAATTGCGTCAATGGTTGGGGTAGCGTCCGATTGTTCTACAATGCCGTAGACTTCATCATCCTTACCTCTTACAATTCTTCCATAACCATGTGGGTTATCAAGGAGTGCGGTTAAAATTGTAACATCTTTTTTTGAAGAAATATGATCTTCAATGAGTTTACGAAGAGTTTTTTCTTGGAATAATGGTGTATCGCCACAAGTGATTAAGGTGACACCTTCTTCATTTTCTAAGAAAGGTTTCGCTTGCATTCCCGCATGGCCTGTTCCTAATTGTTCGTGTTGATAAGCCACTAAAGTTCTTCCATTTACAATCTTTTCTGTAAACGCGCCATTATGTCCAACAATGGTCACCATCTTAGAAAAGTTTAATGGAAATAAAGCATCTAATACATAGTCTAAAATCGGCTTTCCTAAAATTTCGAAGCCGACTTTTGAGCGCTCTTGGCTATGAGACTTCATACGAGTCCCTTTGCCCGCTGCTAAAATCACTGCATATAAATTCATGGATTTTCCTCCGAATATGATTGCTTATATTATAGCAAAAAAACGAATTAAAGAATAGATACGATTTGTAAGTAGTATCCTTTTTGTTGATATTTTTTCATGATTCGTTTTAAAAGTTCTTCATCTTCTGAAAGAGCAAATACCGTTGAACCCGAGCCACTCATTTTTATGACTTCTAAGCCTTCACTTTTTAAAATTTCTTTTATCCGCTTTATATCTTCTAAGCAAGAAAAAGCCGGTCCTTCTAAATCGTTTTGTAAATAGGTAGCTAAATCTTTAATCTGATTCTCTTTTAATGCTTGAATCGCCTTTTCCACTTGAGAGTCATAATGTAAATGATTTTGGTCAAATAAATGAAAAATTTCTTTTGTCGAACAACCTAGAAAAGGTTTCATCAACAACAATTTATAATTTCTTACGCCTTCAATGGGGGTAATTTTTTCTCCAATACCTTGCACTCTTGCTGGGCAATTTTTAATAAAAAATGGGACATCTGCACCAATTTTCTTTCCTAATTCAATCAATTCTTCATCCGTTGTTTGAATCTTCATTAATTGAACTATCGCTTTCATCACAAAAGCGGCATCACTACTTCCTCCTCCTAAACCAGCTTCCGAAGGAATTCTTTTATGAATATAAACAGAAAAATCTTTTTCAATATGAAAGTGTTCTTTCATTAAAGCAATCGCTTTGGTCACACTATTTTGTGGAGGAATTGAATAATCATCCATTTCTACTAAGGTTTCATATTCATCATCCAAAACTTCAATTTCAATCGTATCATAAAGAGAAATCGGCACCATAATCATATCTAGATCATGATAACCATCTTTTCTTGTTCCAACAATAGATAATGATAAATTGACTTTTGCGTTAGCTTCTACGATCATTTTAACTTCCTCCTAAAAATGTTCTTCTTGCGACACCTTTGGTATCAATTCCTCCTAAACGATGAGAAATAGTTCTGGATAGAATATCTTGTACTGAAACGTAATGACTTACAATGGTATGCGATACTTCTGAGGCAATAATCACCGGATCTAACAAATGAATATTTTCTCTTGTGGGTGAGCTTGCAAAATTAGCGCCCGCTTTTAATAAAGCCTCATAATAACTTTGACATGCTCCCGCAATAATTACAAGAGCATCTTTATTCGATTGATAATTTCTTGCTTGAATAACGGCATCGACAAAATATGCCGAAGTCCTGTAGGAGCGGATATCGCTTTTATCTTTTCCGTCTAACGCATCGTGTCCCGTAATCACTAATACATCGGGATGATGCTTTTTTAAAAGATAAGGAATTTTTTGTGGCATATCTTGCTCGCTAATAAAATAGCCAACCGCAGAGACTTTGTATTCTTTATAGGCTTCCATTGCTTTTTTTAAATATTGTTCATCGCCATCAATATGTAAAACTAACCCAGATATCGTTTTTCCTCTTAATTCATGAAGAAAAGATAAGGGTGGCAGTGTTAAACTTTTCTCTTGTTCTTTGACTTTAATAATATCATGAAGCGGAGCATCCGCTAAAAGACGAACTACTTCACCTTTTAATAGAACATTATCTCCTTCAATAGCAACAACGCGAAAAACAATATCATGATGATGAGATATACGAGTGACTAAATCATTGACTTTCATAAGCAAAATCTCCTCGTATATGTATATGTTTTTTTCTTTATTTTGCGCTTACTATGACTTGATAAAGATTTTGAAAATCTTCTAAAGATAACTCTTCTGGCCGACTTAAAGAAGATATATGAGCCACTTCTAAATATTCAATTGCTTTCTCTTTTACACTTACATATTTTAAAAGATTATTTAAAATGGTTTTTCTACGCATGGAAAACATCGTATTTAAAAAGCGATAAAAAGAAGAATCTATGGTATGAATTCTTGTTAATTTATAAATAGCAGAATCTACATGAGGTACAGGATAAAAAGAGGTTCGATGCACTTTACATACTTTTTCATGTTGACACGTTGCTTCAATCAATAAACTTAAAGGGCCATATTCTTTGGTACCTTTTTTTGCAAACAAACGTTCTTCTACTTCTTGTTGCACCATAAAAACAAAAATAGAACAATCAAAATTTAACAATACATGCTCTATTAAAGGTGTTGTAATGTAATAAGGAAGATTACCGATAATCTTGCATTTACCTTCCCATTTTAGTTTTAAAAAATCTGTTTGGTGAATATGAATCCAGGAAAAAGGTGCAAACGTCCTTTTTAAATGCTCTACCATACTGGGATCAATATCAAATAAATGGGTTTCTACGTGCGCGTCTTTTATCTTTTCACTTAACGCACCTAAACCAGGCCCAATTTCTAAAATCACATCTTGCGCATCGATTTCTAACGCAGAACTTGCTTGATTTACCGGTTCTTCTTGAATTAAAAAGTTTTGACCATATTTTTTAGAAGGGAAAATACCATATTCATTGCATTTATTCATTACATACTCTTTACTTGCTATCATATTTCTTTTCCACTCCTTCATTTCTTCTTTTTGAATTCCTAATGCGCGTAATTCTTTTAAAAACCGTTTTGCATTTCCTATATAGCCTAAATGAAAATCATGACCGAATTCCGTTCTTAAGGCTAAACTATCTTCTTTTCCAACGAATCCTAAAGAAACTAAATCTTGATATTCAATATCCGATTCTTTTTTCTTTTTACTTTTTAACGTTACATTTTCTAAAGCAGAAAGTACTTCTTCTTTGGTAGATTCGGCAACGCCCACTTTATGATGACGAATAGAGACTTCCTTTCTTACATACGCGTGATACACATGAGGAATTTGTTCTTCTATGCGTGAGCGGATTTGTAATCCAGGAAAGTCAGGATCGGTTAAAACAATGATATCTCTTGTTTGTCTAATTTGTTTTAAATAACGAAGTGTTTCATCCGCGATTTCTGAACCATTGGTAATCACAAAATCCGCTTCTAAAAATGACGAAAGAAAATCAACATCGCTTTTTCCTTCTACAACAATGACGGCATCAATTTTCTTTTTCATAGATGGAACAACCTCTTGGTATTTTCCCTTGTTGCTTCTTCTATTTTTTCTCTTTTGATTCCTTTAATTTGTGCAAGTTCTTCAACAATATAGGGTAAATAGGAAGAATTATTTTCTTGGCCTCTAAAAGGATGTGGTGTTAAATAAGGAGAATCTGTTTCCACTAGCATACGATTTAAAGGTACTTCATGGGCACAGTCTTTAATGACTCTTGCATTTTTAAAAGTCACTGGTCCCGCAAAAGAAATATAACATCCTAAAGCAATAAATTCCTTCATCATTTCTTTTGACCCACTAAAGCAGTGCATGATACAACCATACTTTGGTGGATACGCTTTTAAAATGTCATAGGTTTCTTGTATCGCATCTCTAGAATGAATTGAAATAGGAAGATGATATTGGTTAGCTAGTTGAATTTGCGCAATAAAATATTCTTTTTGTTTTTCTCTTTCTTTTTCATCGGTTACCCAGTGATAATCTAAACCAATTTCACCTAGGGCCACTACTTTATCTTGTGTTAATAAAGGCTCTAAATCTTTTAAATCTACGTCTTGAATATCACAAGGATGAACGCCTACAATTGCGTAGACATTGGGATATTCGTGACTAATTTCAATCGCTCTTTTACTTGAAGGTAAATCCCAACCCACAACGAAGAAGGCGCCTACACCTACTTCTTCACTCTTTTTAATAATTTCGTCTCTTTTTTCATAAAGATTATCACTGTTTAAGTGACAATGCGTATCGTATATCATTTCTTTTTATTTACCCACACAGAAACGAGAGAATATTTCTTCTGTAAAGTCGTTTCCTTTTCCTTCCCCTAATATGGATAAAATATTTAAATAGGCTACTTGAATAGAAACTGCTACTAAATCAAGAGTTAAGCCATTTGCGGCATCACTTTGTGCTTTCTTCAATTCAATCTTCGTTTTTTCTAATAAACCTAATTGTCTTTCGTTAGCGAAACTTGGACGGTGATAAACCTCTTGGTCTAATTCTAATAAAGATAAGATTGCGTCTTTTAACTCTTCTATATTTCCATCTTTTGCCGAAATATAAATACCATCTTTTTTCTTTTCGTCTTTTAATAAATCTACTTTGTTATAAATAATAATTCGTTTTTTATTTTTGGTTTTTTCTCTTAACTCAATATCTTCTTTATCTTCTTCTTTTGAACCGTCGATGACGAGTAAAACTACATCGGCATCTTCCACGGCTTTTTTGGCTTTTTCTATACCAATGGATTCCACTTCATCTTTGGATTCATGAATACCTGCTGTGTCTAATAAATGTAAAGGTAAACCTTCTAATAAAATTTCTCCTTCAACAATATCTCTTGTCGTACCCGCAATATCCGTAACAATCGCTTTTTGTTCTTTCATTAAAGCGTTTAATAAGGAAGATTTTCCTACGTTAGGCTTTCCTACAATAGCAACTTTAATTCCGTCTTTAATGAGTTTTCCTTGTCTACCGTCTTGAATTAAATGATCAATCATGAAACACATTTGATTCACTTCATCTAAAACTTTTTGGGTAGTCACTTCTTCAATATCTTGATATTCTGGGTAATCAATATTCACTTCAATTTGTGATAATAAATCCGCTAACCGGGTTTTTAAAGGAGTTAATGTTTGACTGGTTTTTCCTTCTAACGATAGAAGCGCTAAATCTTTACCTTCTTTAGAAGAAGCGTGAATCATATCATTAATCGCTTCTGCTTGTACTAAATCGATTCTTCCATGATAAAACGCTCTCGCGGTAAATTCTCCTCTTTCCGCATTTCTTGCTCCGTTTTTAATCAGTAATGCAATGATTTCTCTAACAATGAGCATTGATCCATGGCATTGAATTTCTACTAGATTTTCACCCGTGTAAGAATGTGTTCCTGGATAAACGTTTAAAATCACTTCATCGACTTTTTCTTTTTGGTCCATGATAAAACCATAATAAATGGTTCTTTTTTCACAATTTTCAATATTTTTTGAAAAACAATGAGAAACGATTTCTAAAGCTTTATCACCAGAAACCCGAATCATGCTAATGGCCGAAGTAAAAGGGGCCGTTGCTAACGCTACAATGGTTTCAAACATAACAGTTCTCCTTCCTTTTAGTAAAAAAGAGCCAAAAGGCTCCTTTTTATTCAACATAACGAATTGTAATTTGACGATGTTTGCCTTCGCCAACGCTTTCTGTACGAATATGAGACATCGTGCTTAAAGCATTATGAATCATTCTTCTTTCATCAGCAGGCATAGCTTCCATGGTCATGGTTTCATGAGATCTTTGAACTTCTCTTGCCATGTGTTTGGCCATATAAACGACTTTGTTATATTTCCCATCTTTATAATCGTTAATATCTAAAAGTACACGATATTTCTTTTTAAATTTGGAAGATACCGCTAATTTGGCGATTTCGTTTAAAGCTTGTAAAGTTCTACCATTTTTACCAATTAAAATAGAATTGTGATCCGAATCAATATTGACATGAATGATTTCATCTTCAATATGAGATTTTACCGTTGCGGTGATATTGAATTCACCAATGGCTTTTACAAGATAATCTTCTAAATACGCCACTGCATCCGATAAATCGTAGACTTCAATTTCCACTCTTTTGGTAAATAACGTTTTCTTTTCACTAATTACCTTATAGACTAAATTTTCTTTTTCTTCGCCAGTTTCTTTGGCGGCTAATGCCAAAGCATCATCTAATGTCTTTGCTACATACTTTTTCATTTCATTTTCTTCCTTTTTAAAATAGATTGTGTAATAACGGTTTGAATCATAGAAATAATTGCACCAAATAACCAATATAGTCCCATACCAGAAGGTAAGGAGAAGCCCATAACGATAATCATAATCATCATGAAATTCGTCATGTATTTCATTTGTTTTGTTTGTGCATCTTGTGCTGGATTCTTTCCTAACTTTTCAACATTCTTTGTGTTTTTCTTTTGCATCCATTGTGGTAATTTTGTTGAGATAATTTGTGTTCCCGACATTAATATGAAGAGAATTAATGAGGTCCACCACGCGGAGGAGAAATCAAATTTTGTAATAAAAGAACCAATGGAAGCACTTAAGTGCATACCATAAATGTCACCTGAAGTTAAAATTGAAGATCCGCTTAAAGCACCCCAAACAGCAACGAAGATAAAGAATTGTAAAATCATTGCCAAAATTTGATTTAATGGCTTGATTTTATACTTTTTATAAAGTTTCATCTGCTCTTCGGCCATTCTTTGCTTTTCATATTGGTTGGTATTGGAATTTGGATACTTCGCTTGAATTTTAGCAAGCTCTGGTTGTAAAGCTGTCATTTTTTGTTGATCCATTGTGGTTTTAAATGTCAATAACATTAACAATCCACGAACAATAATGGTAGTAAATAAGATAGCGAGTAATTGCGCCCAACCTGCACGAACATTAGCGTTTAAGAAGCCTTGTGTAAGTTGATGGGATACCCATGCAACTGGATAAACCAATAAACCTTCAAGGAAGCCTTTTTTAAATGCTTGTCCCCAAGTCTTACCTTCAATGTAAACTTTATTACCATCTGAACCATATTCACCCGAAACTGGTGTAATACAAGTTCTATTAGCAGAAATAACTGAATTTAATGCTTTTTTATATTGAGCAATAAAATCTTTACTTGGATGATCACTCATTGGAATTTCTTTTTTGATTTGTTCCACCATGTTATCCCAGTTGACCCAAAGGGTATCGATCATCTTTCCTTTTTTGTTTTCTTTTTGTCCAGCAAATTTTAAATAACCATATTGTTTTAAAATTTCTTCTGTCGTTAAGTCAGCGACTTTATTCGCATCTTTCGTATAGGCATCCATAGCAAGTTCCTTAACTTTTTCATCTAAAGCGACAAAGAAAGTTTTAGAAGGAACGTCATAATTTTTCGCTATACTTGCCATTTGTTTGGTAACCGCTTCGTTTTTAAATTGAAGTACATCATCTTTAATGATAGGTTGACCTGCTTCGTCATAAGAAAGACCTGCATCATAGTTATAAAGAATATGTGCTTTATCATTGACTGAACAAAAGTTTGCCGTACATCCAGTAACCGCAAACAAGCCTAAAACCAAAGCGAGTACTTTAAAAGCTGTCTTATGCTTTTTTCTCATTTCTCTTCCTCCTAATTTTGTTAAGAAGTCCTTTCAGTTCTTCTAATCCTAATCCGTATTGTTCTAAATCATAGCTTTTTCTTGCAATAATTACATAATCAATTGCTTCAAGTTCACTCCAACATTCTTGTAGCATACCTCGAATTTGTCTTCGCGTTTTCGAGCGAATAACAGCATTCCCTAATTTGATTGGTGCGGAAATACCGACTCTAGGATAAGAAAATTCGGATTCTAAATAATAAACAACAAAAAATCTATTTTTTTCAACAAGGCCCGAACGAACAACATGTTGAAAGTCTTCATGTGTTTTCACACGAAATTGCTTTTTCATGTAGCGCCCTCCTTTATAATTTAAAAAAACCACCAGTACGATCACTAGTGGTTGCGCATCCTTAAGCTGAAAGTACTGCTCTACCTTTGGCACGACGTCTTGCTAAGACTTTGCGGCCGTTTGGCGTTGCCATTCTTGCTCTAAAGCCGTGAGTGGCTTGATGTTTTCTCTTACTTGGTTGATACGTTCTTTTCATAAATACACCTCCGATTGTTAATTAGTATACGCGTGTTTAGTATATATTTATATTTAGTATATTGTCAAGTATTTATAGCATTTTTCTTTACCATTCATCTGAATTAGCCTTCCCATCCATGAATGGTTTCTTTAGCCTTTGGAGCCCTATTCTTTCAACAATCATTTCCTTCTTTTTTTGCTTTTCCATCAAAAAAACGAAGAAAACTAAAAAGAACAGGCTTCTGCTTGCTTTTATTTCATTTTAAACATCTCATTATCGGTTACTCGTTGCATGGTTTTTCCATTATGAATTAATAGTTCTCGTCTTCCATCATAAATAATTTCTATTACATTCCCTCCGCCTACCATAACATAGTCTTCAAAAACATTTTTTGAGAACCTTTTTCCGTCATTTGTTGCGGCTTTTTTTATGTTTGTATTTACTTCATTTCCATTAAAAGTAGAGACCAAATCATAAACCAACTCATAATAATTGCTTGCTACTTCATGGATAAACACATTGATCAATTGATTCTGTAAAGTAATTTGTCCCGAGTAAGATGCACTGCTTCCATCTTTTGCAATAGTTTTATACGTTTTAAGCACTTTCTGTAGTGCTTCTTCGTCCATTCCCACAACAATATTATTGTTATATTTCAATCCTTTTTCTTTCCAAGTACATACGCTTGCTTGGGTTTGATTGATGACTTCTCCATTTTCATCAAATTCTATTAATTCATAATTACAAATACCTTTATCTTTTAAAATGATTTTATTTTGCTTTTCTCGTTCTTTAAAAAAAGAAAATCCATTTATTTCAATCGCGTCTTCTACATTTTCTTCTTTAAAATTCTTTTTTAAATAAGAATCTATTCTTTGTCCTTCTTGTCCTTCCACTAATATTTCTCCTATAGTTAAGTATTCCTCAGGGTTAAATAAATCTTCTTCTGCTTTTAAGTTCACTTTGATCCATATTTCTGACGATGTTATTTTTTCTATAGTGCTCGTAAGATTCATTTCTAAATCTTGTATGTCTTTTTCATCTTCTCCTGATTTTAAAGTTATGCTTGGTTGCTCTAAAAAAGAATCTAAAGAGGTGGCAACATACACTTCAATGCTTGTATGAATTATCGTTCCGTCTTCTTTTGCATAACTTTTCATTTTACTATCTGGCATTATAAGCTTTAGTGTTTGTAGTTGATTCATCGTTTCTTTGGGCTGTACCTTTATTACAAAATAAGCTTCGCCCAAAAAATTTTCACTCGCTATACCGCTACTACTAACAACAAGTCCGTCGTTTTCTATTAAACCTTCTAAGGTTGCATTTTTAAAATCATATTGAAAATAGGTGTTCGTTTCAATTTCTTCTGTTTCTAATTTTTCTCCTCCTGAAATGTTCATTTCTCCTAGAACGAACCAAGAAGAATCAAACGTTTCATCATTTGCGTCTACGTTGATTTCTACTTTTATATAAAGTTGATGCGCTTTTAACATGAGGATATCATTCGTTTGGTCTTCAAAATCAAAAGATAAATTCGTATAACTTTTTTCAGGCGTTATTTTTTGTTCCATAGAAACGACATCATTAGAAAAAAGTAAATCTTTTGATAAACTCACTTTCATAACCAAGGACGATTCTCCAAAAGCATAAGAAATTCGACTATTCGCAAAAGAAACATTGATTTGATTAAAAATTTGTTTTTCGTTCTTCGTTTTTATCGGATAAATAAAATAAGCTGATTTTTCCTTATCTTCTATCGCTATTCCGTTGATCATCTTTTTTTCACTGTAGTAAGTACCTTTTGCCAAAGCGCAACTAGATAAAGCAAGTAATAAAACCGCTATGGGTAAAAGCTTGTGTCTTTTTCTTTTCATCTTACACCCTCTTTTCGTCTACTTTTAGTATGTATATGACTTCTACACTCTAAACATTAGAATATTCATTTGTTCACAACTTGTTTTCTTGTTCCACTTTTTTATCCACACGAAAAAAATGCAAAAAATAGGGTAAAAACAAGAAATTTTGCACAGTTTTATTGTCTATTCACAGTTTTCCACATTTGTGGCAAATTAAAACCCTCTTCCACACGTTTTCCACCGTAAAAAGATGTGGGAAATGTGGGTAACCTTAAATTTTCTAGCTTTTTTCTATGTTTTTGTGTGGAAAACTTCATGCTCCTCTATTTTCTTCTATTTTTTTTCACATTTTATGTTATCATTATGAAGACTGGAGGCTTAACGTTTTATGATCACTACTATCAGTGAAAAGCGTCAAATATGGGACCGCGTGTTAATCGGTATTCAAAATGAAATCATGGATCCTCGTATTTTCGATTCTTTCTTTAACAATTCGTATATTTATTCTATTTCCGGGGACACCATTGTAGTTTCTGTTAATTCCAAATTAGCAGCTAATCTTATTAGTACAAAATATAATGATTTAATCTCTGAAGTTGTTGCACAAACAACCCAATCCAAATTTAAACTCGTATTTATGCCTGAAAGTGAAATTCAAGCTTCCGCAACACCAGTAACCGAGAAAGTTGAAGAAAAAAAGCAATTTTTTGTCAACTCTTTTATAAATCCAAAGCATACATTTGATAGCTTTGTTGTTGGCCAATGCAATCGTGAAGCCTCTCAAGCATCTTTAATGATTGCTTCTAATCCAGGAAAGTTGTTCAATCCTTTATTTATTTACTCACAATCCGGCTTAGGAAAAACCCATTTATTACACGCAATTGGTAATTACATTAAAGAAAACACACCGAGATTAAAGGTTTTATACATTTCTACCGACGATTTCGTCGATGAATTCGTTCGTTCCGTTCGTGGAGATCGTGAAATTGAAGAATTACGTGATTTCTTCAAAACCGTAGATGTTTTATTAATTGATGATATTCAATTCTTAGCGGATAAAAATAAAACCGCGGATATGTTCTTCAATGTTTTTAACACGATGATTAATCTTGGTAAACAAGTTGTTCTCACTTCGGATCGTCATCCGAATGATTTAAAAGGACTAGAAGCACGTTTAGTTACACGTTTTAACGCTGGATTAAGTATCAATATCCAAGAGCCTGATAAAGAAACCTTACTTTCTATTTTAAAAATGAAAATTGAGGCCAATAACCTTGATATTACTAATTTTGATGATGATGTCCTTGATTTTATCGCCGAAAAGTTCTCTAAAAACATCCGTGAATTAGAAGGCGCGATTAACCGTTTACTTTTCTACTCTATTAATATTAAACAATCCAAACATATTGACCTACCGCTTGCAATCGAGTCCGTTTCGTCTATTATCAATGTAAAAGAAACCGAAAGAATGCTATCGGAAGAACGAATTATTGAAGTTGTTGCAGATTATTACAATTTGACTGTCTCTCAACTTAAAGGAAATGTGCGTACTTCCCAATTAGCGTTAGCCCGCCATATCTCTATGTACCTTATTAGAACGATGCTTGATGTACCTTTTAAAAAGATTGGACAAACCTTTGGCGGTAAAGATCATTCTACCGTCATGAGCGCTGTGGAAAAAGTTGAGTCTAATTTAAAGACAAATCCACAATTAAGCCAAGCAATTCATGAGATACAAAACCGCTTAAAAAATTCATAAAAACATGAAATTTTTCTGCTTTTATACCGATTTATATGGTATAATTAACGAGTGAGGAAATGAAGAAAATACTTATCCACATTTTCCACCGTGCTTATAATAATTATTATTAATTTTTAAGGAGAGCAATATATGAAATTTACAATTAAACGTGACGAATTTTTGAAAGGACTTAACGTCGCTAGTAAAGCCATTGGTTCTAAGTCACCCATCCCTGTAATGATGAATTTAAAATTAACTTTAACCGTTGAAGGATTATTTATTATGGGTAGTAATAATGAAATTACCATCCAAACATTAATTCCAACAATGAACGGAGAAGAAAAAATAATTTCGGATGTCGAATATGGCGCAACTTTAATCTCATGCAAATATTTATTAGATATTGTTAGAAAAGTTGAAGGAGAAAAAATTAGTTTAGAAGTCATCGATGATACAATTGTAAAAATCAGTGATAATCGCTCTAACTTCAAATTAAATTCGATTCGTGCTGAAGAATATCCAGATATTGATTTAAGCGATGAAGGTATGAAATTAACTTTGAAAAAAGAAGAATTACAAAGTTTAGTTAATCAAACAGCATTTGCTGCGTCTACGAAAGAACAACGTCCTATTTTAACGGCAGTTAACTTACAAGCTGATAACAATCGCTTAATCGCTACTGCAACCGATAGTGCACGTTTAGCCCGTAAAGAAATTCAAATTGAAGAAGGTTATTCCTTCACTGCTAATATTCCTGCCAAAGTGTTAATGGATGTTTCTAAACTTATTGAAGCGGAAAATAGTGAAAAAGTTTCTTTAGTCATCAGCGATACCAAATCTTTATTTGAATTCGCCAACACCTTAGTCAGCACAAGATTAATCAGTGGTGATTATCCAAATACCAAAAACATTGTTCCTAAGAGCTTTAATTTCTTCTTAGAAGCAAATGCTCAAGAATTAATTTCCGCCATGGACCGTGTTTCTCTTCTTCTTTCCGAAAAAGATAACGTTGTGAAATTAACCATGACAAGAGATGGCGTGGAAGTTTCTACGAAATCTTCTCAAGTTGGATCTGCAACTGAAAAAATTACCGTTTGCCAATTCGATGGTGAAAGAATGGAAGTTTCCTTCAATGCAACTTACGTAATGGATGCGATTAAAGCTTGCGGTTCAGAAGATGTCACTTTAGCCTTCTTGGGCGAGATGAAACCATTTATCATTCGTAACGATCAAGATGAATCACAAATTCAATTGGTCACCCCAATGAGAACCTATAATTAGAATAAAAAAGACGAGGCAAAATGCTTCGTTTTTTTATTTTTTTACTTCTTAAAATCCTAAGATAAACGAAGGAAAAAATAACATAATTTAAAAGGAATATATATATTCCTTTTTTTTCTTGTTTTTGATATAATTATATTGCATGAATATTTAAGACAGGTGACGCACATGAAAGAAATTCAAATTCACACGCCATTTATTACTCTAGGACAGTTTTTAAAATTGGCAAATTTAATTAGCAATGGAGGAGAGGCTAAATTATTTCTCATGGAGAATATCGTCTATGTCAATCAAGAAAAAGAAAATAGAAGGGGAAGAAAATTATACCCTGGATATGAGATAGAACTTGAGGGACAAAAATTCATGATTGTTGAAAAATGAGAATCTCTAAGATTGCATTAAAGAATTTTCGAGGCTATGAACAAGTAGAATTATCATTAGAAAAAGGTCTTAACATCTTAGTTGGAAATAATGGGGCGGGAAAAACCAATTTGGTAGAAGCAATTTCGTTTCTTTCTATTGCCCGTTCGTTTCGAACCAATGATGAAAAAGAATTACGAAAGAAAGATAGTTCCTTCACATGGTTAAAAGGAAGTTTTGTCTTGCAAGAAAGAAAAAACGAAGTCGAAATGCTTTTATTACCCAAAGGCAAGAAAATCACATTCAACGGCCACGAGGTAAAAAAAGTATCTGAACTTGTTTCTACTCTACATGTCATTACTTTTAAGCCTGGAGATGTGTTTATCTTTGATGCTTCACCCAGTGAAAGAAGACGTTTTATGAACGTTGAAATTTCAAGGCAGTATAAAGAATATCTTTTTTCATTAACCCGCTACGAAAAAATATTAGAAGAACGAAATAAACTTCTGAAACAAGATGAAGCACCAGATATGCAACTTGATGCATTGACAGAATTGCTCATTCAAGAAGCTTATCGAATCGTTCGCTATCGAAAAGCATTCTTTGATCGATTAAAAGAAGCGGTCAAAAAAGTAATTGTGGAGTTAAATGAAACCAAAGAATTCCAATTTACATATCACCCTTTTGTGGGGTTAGAAGATTTTCAAAGCGCTGCACAAGAAGCGTTTAAGAAAGCAAAAGAAAACGATTTAAGGATGAGGGTAACAACAATAGGCCCCCACCGAGAAGACTTTACATGCGCTCTTAACGGCGCCAATATCAGTGCTTCGGGATCACAAGGAGAAAAAAGACTAGCGGCTTTAATTCTAAAATTAGCTTTGTACCCCATGGTGCAAGAAGAAGCGAAAAAGCCAATTGTAATATTAGATGACGTTTTATCCGAACTGGATGAGCAACATCAAAATTCGTTATTAAGACTGATTCAAACATTTGAACAAACCATTCTTACAACAACGGAATGGAAACGAAAAGAACAAGCCACGGTATATGACGTGGATCACCATAGGATTAAGAGGAGGATTGAATATGGAAGATGAAGAAATCAAAGTCCAAGAAGTAACGGACGAAGAAGAGCGAGAACTTGAAAAAGCTAGCGCAGATTACACGGAAAAGAATATTCAAGTCTTAGAAGGCTTAGAGGCAGTTAGAAAAAGACCAGGTATGTATATCGGTACCACTTCTTCTGCAGGTCTTCATCACCTCGTTTGGGAAATTGTAGATAACGCTATCGACGAAGCTTTAGCAGGTTATTGTGATACCGTTACCGTGACCATCAATAAAGGAAATACGATTACCGTTACCGATAATGGTCGTGGTATTCCAGTCGGTATTGTTGCTAAAACGGGTGTATCAGCGGTTGAAACTGTTTATACGGTATTACACGCTGGTGGTAAATTCGGTGAAGGCGGAGGCTATAAAGTCTCCGGTGGTTTACATGGTGTTGGTGCTTCTGTTGTTAATGCGCTTTCTGAATGGTTAGAAGTCATCGTTCATAAAGAAGGTGGAATCTTTAAAATTCGCTTCTCTAATGGAGGTCACGTTGAGTCTCACTTAGAAAGAATTGGTGATTGTGAAGATACAGGAACCATTGTTACCTTTAAACCAGATCCACTTATTTTTACCGAAACAACCGAATATAACTATTCCACAATTCGTGACCGTATTCGCCAAATGGCTTTCTTAAATAAAGGTCTTCGCATGATTGTAAAAGATGAGCGTGGAGAAACGCCGGTGCAAGAAGAATTCCATTATGTTGGTGGTATTAAAGAATACGTTAAATTCATTGATGAAGGAAAAACTCCATTATTTGATGAAGTCATTTATTGTGAAGGAAGAGATAGCGGTATTTATGCTGAAGTTGCTATGCAATATAACGACTCCTATACTGCGAATGTATACTCCTTCTGTAATAACATTAATACCCACGAAGGTGGCTCTCATGAAGAAGGCTTTAGAGCGGCCATCACACGTGTAATTAATACCTATGCGAGAAACAATAAATTCTTAAAAGATAACGACGATAATTTAACCAGTGATGACGTAAGAGAAGGTTTAGTTGCTATCATTTCTGTAAAGCATCCTAACCCACAATACGAAGGTCAAACGAAAACTAAATTAGGTAATAGTGAGGTAAGAAAGATAGTTTCTGCTATTGTTACCGAACAATTTACTCGTTTCTTACAAGAAAATCCAAAGTTAGCAAAGCTAATTATGGAAAAAGTAGTTTTAGCCGCTAATGCACGTTTAGCTGCTAGAAATGCTAGAGAAGCCACTCGTAGAAAAGGCTCACTTGAAATCAGTTCTTTACCAGGTAAATTAGCCGACTGCTCTTCTCGTGATGCTAGCCGCTGCGAATTATACATCGTAGAAGGTAACTCCGCTGGTGGTTCAGCGAAGAATGGTAGAGACCGTGAAACCCAAGCTATCTTACCATTAAGAGGCAAAATCTTAAACGTCGAAAAAGCACATGAAAAGCATATCTTTGCTAACCAAGAAATCGGCAATATGATTATTGCTATCGGTGGTGGCATTGGTGATGATTTTGATGTTTCTAAGATTCGTTATCATAAAATTGTTATCATGACCGATGCTGATGTTGACGGTTCTCACATTCGAATCCTATTATTAACATTCTTCTATCGTTATATGCGTCCACTCATTGAACAAGGATATGTTTATATTGCGCAACCTCCACTCTACAAAGTGGAATGGCGTAAAAAAACCTATTACTGCTATAATGATGAACAATTAGATTTATTAAAATCAAAGATTGGACCTAATGCAAGATTAGATATTCAACGTTATAAAGGTCTTGGTGAAATGGATGCGCAACAACTTTGGGAAACCACCATGGATCCAGAAGCTAGAAAGATGTTAAGAGTTACATTAAGTGACGCCATTGAAGCAGATCAAGTATTTGATATGCTCATGGGCGAAAAAGTCGAACCAAGAAAAGAATTTATTCATGCAAATGCAAAATTTGTTAAGAATTTAGATATTTAATGAAGGAGGTAAGTGAATTATGGCAGATGAAGAAAACAAAATTGACGAGACTGTCAATGAAGAAAATGAAGATGAAAATCTTACTGAAGAAGAATTAGAAGAAGCTAATGAACTTGCCGATTTAGAAGAAGGTATTGTGGCTGGTTTAAGCGATACCGACTTAGCCAATGAAGTAAGGACCTCCTTTTTGGACTACTCCATGTCGGTTATTGTTTCAAGAGCAATTCCTGATGTTCGTGATGGTTTAAAACCTGTTCATAGAAGAATTATTTATGGTATGGATGTCTTAGGCATGCAACCGGATAAACCTTATAAGAAATCCGCACGTATCGTTGGTGACGTTATGGGTAAATATCACCCACATGGTGACTCCGCAATTTATGGAACCCTCGTTCGTTTAGCGCAGCCCTTCTCTATCCGCTACACTTTAGTAGACGGACATGGTAACTTTGGTTCTGTTGATGGTGACGAAGCTGCTGCTATGCGTTACACCGAAGCAAGAATGTCAAAAATCGCTATGGAAATGGTCCGTGATATCGATGATGATACCGTTGATTTCATGGATAACTATGATGGAACCGAAAAAGAACCTGTTGTATTACCTTCTCGTTTTCCTAACTTACTTGTTAATGGTAGTTCGGGTATCGCCGTTGGTATGGCCACCAATATTCCACCACACAATTTAGGTGAAGTAATTGACGCAGTTAAAATGGTTGCGCATCATCCTGATGTGACACCATTAGAATTAATGAATACTTGTTTATATGGTCCTGATTTCCCAACCGGTGGTATCATCTTAGGAAAAGGCGGAATTCGTAAAGCCTATGAAACAGGACAAGGTAGTATTACCATCCGTTCTAAAACCGAAATTATCGAAAGAGAAAACGGAAAGAAACGGATTATCGTTACAGAAATCCCTTATCAAGTCAATAAAGCCAATATGATTGAAGCGATTGCTAAATTAGCAAGAGAAAAAACAGTAGAAGGAATTACTGATTTACGTGATGAATCTAATAAAGATGGTATTCGCGTTGTTATTGATTTAAGAAAAGATGCGATTCCAGAAGTCATCTTAAATCAACTTTATAAAATGACCCAATTACAAATCTCTTTTGGTATCATCATGTTAGTGTTAGATCATGGACAACCCAAAGTGCTTCCAATTACTGAAGTATTAAAACTATATCTTGAACACCAAGTTGAAGTAGTGGAAAGAAGAACACGTTTCTTACTCAAGAAAGCTCTAGCAAGAGATCATATTTTAGAAGGTTTATTAAAAGCACAAGATAATATCGATGAAGTTGTTGCTATTATTCGTAGTAGTAAAACCACTGATATTGCCAAAGCTTCATTAATGGAACGTTTCGAATTTACCGAAATTCAAGCTAAAGAAATCTTAGATATGAGATTAGCGAAATTAACAGGTTTAGAAAAAGAAAAGATTGAAGACGAAATTGCTCGTTTACATGTCTTAATTGATCAATACAATACACTTCTTAGCTCTCGCGATAATATCGTTGAACAAGTCTTAAAAGAATTAGATGAAATCAAAGAAAAATATGGAGATGCACGTCGTACAGAATTATCGAATGATTTATCTAATATTGATGATGAAGATTTAATTCCACAAGAAGAAATTATTGTTACTTTAACCAAAAATGGTTATGTCAAGCGTTTACCAACTGACACCTTTAAAGCGCAAAACCGTGGTGGACGTGGTATTAAAGGTATGACCACGAACGAAAACGACGTTGTTGATATCTTAGTGCATACAAAAACCCATACAGATG
>ENA-OOZQ01000061-OOZQ01000061.1-human-gut-metagenome-genome-assembly--contig:-NODE-61-length-91854-cov-3.146777_pt1 | contig 91854 bp, 84 predicted proteins | sample MGYA00241188_ERZ501399 | MGnify/ENA primary metagenome ERZ501399 (study PRJEB25962, sample SAMEA2042658) | human gut metagenome | biome: human gut; feature: human-associated habitat; material: faeces... | reverse complement strand
GAGCGTCTTCTACGGTTTCCACTTTCTTTTCTACATCAATAAAAGTACTTGCATACTCCATTAATGGGGTCGTTTCTTCTTGTTTTAAAAGATAATCCGCTAAAGGTTCAAGACCTTTTTCTTTAGCGATAATGGCTCTTGTTTTCTTTTTGGGTTTATACGGACGATAAATATCTTCTAATTCGGTCAGCGTTTTAGCTTCCATAATTGAAGCTTTTAATTCGTCGGTTAATTTTCCTTGTTCTTCAATTGATTTTAAAATCGTTTTACGACGATCTTCTAAATTGAGTAAATAAGTATAACGATCATAAAATTTACGCAAAATTTCATCATCTAAAGAACCGGTTACTTCTTTCCGATAACGCGCGATAAAAGGAATGGTATTTCCTTCTTCTAAAAGCGATAATACGGCATCAACTTGTTCTTGTTTTAGTGAAAACTCTTGCGCTAAAACTTCTCTAATTTCCATATAGTCACACTCCTATTTCATTCTTACAGAATGAAAACTTCTTTTTTTATTGTACCATAACTCGATATAATAAAAAAGCGCTATAACAATAAACTTGTTCATTTTTTATCGTGCCAAAACAGGCAATTGAATATTTAATTTCAATCAAATCGTTTTCCTCAATCTTTTTTAAAAAAGTATTCACTTGATTCATTAAATCTTGTTCATTTTCTTCATCAAAAATTTTTACTTGTAACATAAAAAAGCATCACCTCAAGATTATCTTAAGATGATGCTAAGTTATTTTTTGTCGAAAGAACTAATTGGCGACAATATTACAAATTTTATTGGGTACAACGATAATTTTACGAATCGTTTTGCCTTCTAAGTGACGTTTGATGGTTTCATCGTTTAAAGCGACTTCTTCCACTTCTTCTTTGGTAGCGTCAACATGAATATGCATCGTTGAACGTAATTTACCATTCACTTGAATAGCGATTTCGACTTCTTTTTTCACCAACTTATCTTCATCATAGGTTGGCCATGGCTCAAAGTCGATCACGTCTTCATGACCCATCTTTTGCCAAATTTCTTCACCTAAGTGAGGAGCAATACAGGCAAAAGCTTTTAAGAAGCCTTCTAAATAAGGAACATAAAGCGTTTTAGCTTTATAGACTTCATTTACGAAGATCATCATAGCAGAAATCGCAGTATTGAATTGTAAAGCTTCAAAATCGGTAGTGACTTTCTTCACCATAGAATGATAAGCAAAGTCTAAGCTTCCATCATTAGTGTTCGTCCATTTTGCTTTTATGCTTTCGTCATCAAAAATACGATAAACACGATCTAAGAAACGACGCATACCATCTAAACCAGAATTATTCCAAGGTAAAGAAGCTTCTAATGGTCCCATAAACATTTCATACATTCTTAACGTATCCGCACCATATTTTTCTACGACTTCATCTGGGTTAACGACGTTACCTCTTGATTTCGACATTTTTTCACCATTCTCACCTAAAATCATACCTTGGTGGAATAAGCGTTTGAATGGTTCTTTAGAAGAAACCACCCCGATATCATAAAGGAATTTATGCCAGAAACGCGCATAAAGTAAATGTAACACAGCGTGTTCTGCACCACCAATATATAAGTCAACCGGTAACCAATGGTCTAATAATTTCTTATCACCGATACATTGGTCATTGTGAGGATCAATATAACGAATATAATACCAACAAGAACCGGCCCATTGTGGCATGGTGTTAGTTTCTCTTGTATACTCTTCTCCGTCTTTATTAACATGTAACCATTCGGTCGCGTGCACTAAAGGAGATTCTCCAGTTCCGGATGGTTTATATTCTTTTAATTCAGGAAGCACTAAAGGAAGTTCTTCTTCTTTTAATGGAACAATCGTACCATCCTTTTTATGTAAAACAGGAATAGGTTCTCCCCAATATCTTTGACGAGAGAATAACCAGTCGCGAAGTTTATAATTTTTCTTACCATAACCCGCATGCATGGTTTCTAAATATTGAATCATCTTTTCTTTTGCTTCTTCAATATATAAACCATCTAAGAAGGAGGAATTGATATGCTTTCCGTCTTCGGTGTAAGCAGCAGTCGAAATATCTCCTTCAATGACTTGATGAACCGGTAAATGATATTTACTAGCAAAAGCGTAGTCACGGTCATCATGAGCAGGAACCGCCATCACAGCACCAGTACCATAACTAGCTAAAACATAATCCGCAATATAAATCGGCACACATTCGTTATTTGCTGGGTTAATGGCGTAAGCGCCTAAGAAAACACCCGTCTTATCTTTGTTTAATTCCGTTCTTTCTAAATCACTCTTCGACTCACATTTTTTAATATAAGCTTCTACTTCTTCTTGTTGAGAAGGAGAAACAATCTTTTTAACGAGTGGATGTTCTGGCGCTAAACAACAATAAGAGCAACCAAATAAGGTATCCGCGCGGGTGGTAAAGACTTCAAACGATTCATGGGTATCTTTGACTTGGAAACGAATAATCGCTCCTTTAGAAGGTCCAATCCAGTTCTTTTGCATTTCAATGGTGGAAGTTGGCCAATCTAAGCCTTCTAAGTCATCATATAAACGATCGGCATAAGCTGTAATCTTGAGCATCCATTGGCGCATTGGTTTACGAATGACAGGGAATCCGCCTACTTCACTTTTTCCGTCGATGACTTCTTCGTTGGCTAATACAGTACCTAATTCAGGACAGAAGTTCACCGGTTTATAAGAAACATACGCTAAATCGTGTTGATATAAATTTAAGAAAATCCATTGTGTCCAGTGATAATAACTCACATCGGCCGTAGCAATTTCTCGGTCCCAATCATAAGAGAAACCTAACATTTTAATTTGTTCTCTAAAATGATCGATGTTGTGTTTAGTAAAAGTACCCGGATGTTGATTGGTTTTAATGGCGTATTGCTCCGCTGGTAAACCAAAAGCATCCCAGCCCATTGGATGTAAAACGTTAAACCCTTGCATTCTTTTCATACGCGCAACGATGTCGGTTGCGGTATAACCTTCCGGGTGTCCAACGTGTAAACCTTGTCCAGAAGGATAAGGAAACATATCTAACACATAGTATTTTGGTTTAGAAAAGTCATAAACATCGGTACGATAAAGTTTTCTATCTTCCCATACTTTTTGCCACTTCTTTTCTACTAGACGATGATCATAGCCCATAAATAGACCTCCTTATAAAATAAAAAAACGCCCTTGATCTAAGGACGCTAGTTTGCGCGGTACCACCTTAGTTTACGGAATATTTTCCGTACACCTTGATTATTTCAATAACGCTGAACGCGGAAAAGTATTGTTGAAGATTGAGAAGCATTTTTCTTTGGCTATGTTGCACCTTACCATAGCTCTCTAAACAAAGAAATCCATGCGTATTTCTTCCTTTTCGTTTATATTATCGTTAAAAATAAAAAATTAGTCAATATAAAAAAAGAAAAAGGCCTTCATTTTAGAAAGCCTTAGGTTTTTATTCTACTTCAGTAATCGTAAATTCTAATGGTACGACTCTCCAACCATGATTTTGCGTATCAAATTGATAGAGTTTTGCGTAGAAAGAAATCTTTGTATCGGTATCATAATATTTTCCAAAAGCGGAATAATTGGTTACTTCTGTTGGAGTTAGTCCTTGATGATTTAATAAATAGACCCCAGGAATACATTTTTTAATGCCTGTATCGGATAAACTACCTTGTGGTTCATCCATAATGCCTAAATAGAATTTTCCAGCATTGGTTCTAGAATCATCATCTGCGACATAACCAGTAATTTTATATAAAGCATTATAATCTTCATAAGATGGTGGATTTACATAATCTGAAACATAATACCATTTTGCAAATTCACTCGCCTTCATTTCAATTGCATTCGTAAAATCATAAGGATCATCAATGGATGGAGACAATGATTTCATATCTAATAAAAGAATAGCAGGAGAAGATTTTTGTACGCTCATCCAGCCCGTAAATTGATAGGATAAGCCGATATCACTTGCGCTACAAATCTTTTTATCATTGATAATCGCCATCGTATTTTTTCCGTCATATACGAAAGCTTTTTTATTCGCATCACTAGAATCTAATGCAACTACACGAGCTTCAAAAGTTACAATTTTACCCACTCCACTTAATTTACTTGTGGTTTTTAATTGATTGAATTCTTGATTTAAACTTGTAATGTCGCTATAGTGTGTGGTTACTTTTTCAAAATCATAGGTTGTTGGTGTTGAGGTAATATTTGTTAAATTTTCATAAACAACTTCTACAACTCCATTTAATTTTTGTAAAGTACCTGTAACATGATAGTCACAAAAGGTATATCGGTTATCTAAATAAGAATTACCACTAAAACCTCCGACTACACGAACGGATAAATAACTATTATCGTCGACAAATAGCATTAATTTATCACCATCAACAGTGGCCACTTTGACATACATTGCATCAAAGCTAACTTTTTCTCCCTTTTGTCCTTCTTCTAAAGAAGCGCCCAATTCCTTAAGTTCTTTTAAAGTATATTGCTTAGCTACACTACTAGAAGAATCTAAAGAAGTAGAAGGTGTATTAGAGGTACTTGGAGTTACATTACTTGAAGGGTTTGGAGTTGCGCTAGTTGTTGGTAATGTCGAACTCGTCCCAAGTGAATTAGATGAAGTGGTATCATTCGTCATCATCGAATTACTCGAACTTGAATGAGGTCCTCCTGTTGCACATCCCATTAAAAGAAGCGCAAGTAACGTAAAGGATAATAGTTTTTTCATAATGCATCAAACTCCTTTTGCTAATTCTTTATTATACACGTTTTATAAAAAAATGTAAGGGCTTTACTTTTCGCTCTTTTTGGTTGCGCTACTAAAAAGGTTTTTTTATAATAAAAGGCGGAGGAACAACAATGATTCGTTTAGAAATACAAGATTACGGAAATATCGATATTGAGCTTGATTACGAACACGCTCCAATATCTGCTAAAAACTTTGAAGACTTAGTAAAGAAAGGATTTTATGATGGACTTACCTTCCACCGTATCATTAAAGGATTTATGATTCAAGGTGGATGTCCAAGAGGAAATGGAACAGGAGGCCCTGGTTATACTATTGAAGGCGAATTTAAAGCCAACGGACATGATAACCCTATTTCTCATCAACGCGGTGTTATCTCTATGGCTCGTGCCCAAGATTTCAATTCCGCAGGAAGCCAATTCTTCATTATGCATAAAGATGGCGACTTCTTAGATGGGCAATATGCAGCCTTTGGGCATGTAGTTAGTGGTATGGAAGTCGTGGATCAAATTGCAAAAGTTAGAACATCCCCATCGTATCGCCCTTTCACACCAGTAGTTATTAAAAAAGCTTACATTTTATAAACAAGCAAAAAGCGCTAAAGCCAAATGGTTCTAGCGCTTTTATTTTAGAAATAGTATCATGGCTCCACATGTAGCCAAAATCACTACTCCTAAATGCGCAGTTTCTATCTTTAAGAGGTTGGAATAATTTTTTAAAGCTTTCTATTTTATTAGGTTCATGTTTCTTAAAATAGAGATTCGTGGACTGCTTCAAAAAAATTAAATAGAAACTGCACTTTTAGAGTAACATATTTAGTATGAAAGCCTTGTCGATGCTTCATGTAGTTGCGGTTTTCCTAATTTTCTTTGATTAAATAACCTATTACTGCATGGGTACTTCAAAGAAATTTTGAATACTAAAAATTAAAGACATATACTTGACTATCCGTTCCACTATAGGTGTAAACGTCAAAATAAGTAACACCTAGATACCACATGGAATCACGAATTTCAATTAAAGTCTTAGTTCTTCTTTTTGTAAGAGGACCAATAGAGTATATAATTTTGTCGTATTGTTTTATTCCACAAACTGCTGAATAATGATCATTATAGGTAAGTGCTGTTGGATTATACATAATCATAGGGCGATCATCTAAAAACCATCTTGAATGAGTTTTTAACAATACTTCTATTCCATTAATCCAAGTATATGATACATCAACACCTCTTGTATCCATATAACCTACGATTGCATCTCTCACTTGGGTAAGGGTTAAGTTAGCATCGTCATTATAATTTTTTACTACATAGTTACGAAATTTATGATGGCCTTGAATATCATCTATTGTTCTAGCAGTTAGTCCTGCTGCTGTTTTAATAGAATAAAGTTCAGGTTCTTCACGTCCAGGATGATAACCATGTTTTATCATTGTTGTAAAATCAGCAAATCCACTTGCTGCGCCCATATGATCAACAATAGATAAAGCGGCTAAAAAAGAGTTAATTTCTGGTCCTCGAATATCTTCTGTATGAGGTTCGAGATAACTGTAATAAACCATTGAATTATAATAATCAAAGCCAGCCATAGCATAATTATTTCTCGTCATCGTAAGATCAACGTTTATTTCATATTCTTCACCATAACGATCATGTATATATAAATCAGGATCATAGATTGTGTACTCTCCTGTTAAGTGTTGTCCCCTATAGAGAAAGCCACTTGGATTATCATCGGTAATATCTGGATTATTTCCTGGCTCTCCAAGAATGACTTGATTTCCCAAATCATCTTCATACCAAAAGCCTAGTTTTTCATCATAATGATGAACACCACTGGTAAAGGCGTTGAAGGGCGGATTATATTCTGAACTATACGCATAAAAATTTTTATCCGGTCCAACGACCATATACCCTTTTGAACCATCAAAATCGATTAATAAGCCTTCCACTGTAGGTTGAGAACTCATATCGACAATAATGTCACTTACTTCTCCGGAATAAACAGCTGTCAAATATCCATCTTCTGCACGTTTTTGGTTTAATTCATCCAAATGTGTTAAAACATAGTTTGCTGTTTGTTGAGCAGTCCAAACTAACTCGACGGACTCAGCCTCACTGATGTCTACTGCTTTTGCTTTTTTATTAACATATGTTGTTATACAAAGTACTTGTGTGGCTAATAAAAAAAGAACAACGTTCTTTTTAGTTTTATTCATTAAATTATCTTCATTTCCTTTCAAATTACAAACACAATTACAAGTGTAATTGTTAGAAGTATCACGTTAATGAATAAGTAATAACCTCGTTGAATCTCAAAATCGTATCCACCTGGAAATTTGTGTTTGTATTTTGCGCGATAAAATAATCTTACAATTTGTTCTTTTGCAGACTTTATAAAGAAAAATACTACATCTATAGAAAGAATAATTGAAGTAACAACAATCTTAAATGTTTTTGTATAGCGTAAAGTGACTGAAAAATGATCATAATTTCCAAGTTGATTAATTGCAATAATTACAATTAAAACAATTAAGCTCACTTGGAATCCATAATTCAATATCATATAAAAAATATCTTTAAAAGTATATTTTTTTCTTTTTTTATTGAGATTCTCTTCTTCATCCTCTAAACCTAAAAGATCGTTTACAGTAATGCCTAATTCAGTTGCTACTTTAGAGATGGTGCCTTGATCTGGATAGCCACTGCCCGTTTCCCATCTTGATATGGTCGTTGGTTGGACACCTACTAAATCCGCTAATTGCTTTTGACTTAATTTCAATTCAATTCTACGCTTTCTAATAACTTGTCCAGTTATTCTCATATCGTTCATAATAGCAATACTCCTATTGTATAAATTCTACAATTTTACAAATCGTCGAACAATATTTATAAAAATATCTTTGTATTCTAATTAGCGGTAATAAAATATAGATATTTTTTGTTTTTTTATTCTTTAGGCAGTCTTCTTAATCTTCTATCTAATTCTAAATAAAATGGTAAATCATATTGTGATTCAAATGTCATAGAAATCCGTATATAGGAACCGACTTCATCATAAGGAATTGTCATCATTCCACATTCTTTTAATAAATATTTTGAAAACTCTTTTGCGTTTATAAATGAGCTTGGAACAGGGATATATAAATAATAAGTTCCTGGTGACATTTTTAGATCAAAACCATGGGTATTCATTATATCCACCACATTCTGCATTCTTTCATAATATTTTTCTTTTAAAGCTTCCGTAATTTCAGGATGCTTTAAGGCATAACAAGCCGCATATTGAATCGGTGCATATTGTCCAGAATCAAATAAATCACATACTTTTTTATATTGTGAAATCACTTCTTGATTTCCAACCATGAAACCGATACGGAATCCCGTCATATTATGTGATTTAGATAATGTGTGTAATTCAATCGCTACTTCTTTTGCTCCCTCTATAGAAAGGATAGAAAGTGGCGCTTCTTCATAGGTATAAGGTAAGTAAGCTGCATCATTTACAATTAGGAAATCGTATTGCTTAGCTTTTTTAATTAAAGCCTGATAAAAATCACGGGTTGCCACCGCACCTGTTGGGTTATTTGGATAGTTAATTGAAAATAGGCGAACTTGCTTCCATGTACTTTCGTCAATTGAAGATAAGTCCGGTAAAAAATTGTTCTCTTTTTTTAAAGGTAATTGGATTATTTTTGCACCATATAAACGCACTACATTTTCTAAAACGACATAGCCGGGTTTTGTGGTTAAAACAACATCATTTTTTTGAACAAATAAAGAAGGAATTACGGATAATCCTCCTTTATTTCCAAGCGTCATTGCAATTTCATTTTCATTCAAATTCAAATCATAGTGTTTATTGACATAATCCAAAGAATCTTTTATGAATTGTGGCACGCCTCGATCAGTGTATTTATGATTTTCTTTCTTTTTTAATGCCACTTCCAAAGCTGATAATACCATACTACTTGGCATATCTTTTTCTTCCCCTATCCCTAAATCAATTAAAGGAAGAGACCCTCGATATTCTTTTTTTAACTTTAAAATCTCTTGAAATCGGTTCTCTAAAAACGAAAAAGAAATATCTTCACGAAACTTCATTGATATACCTCCCTATAAATACACATTTCACTTTTCCTTTTAAAAGTAAATCATGCTTATTTTTTTCAATTTTATAAATTCCACCTCGTGTAATAATGCTTACTTTTTTTATTTGAGGGTGCATTTTAAAATAGTGCGCAGCTACCGCTAAAGAAGCACTTCCACAAGAATAGGTAAAACCAACCCCACGTTCAAACGTTCTTATTGCAATTCTTCCTTCTTTTATGATTTGATAAAAACTAATATTTTCCTTAGGATGTGCTTTTGCAATTTGCATTTCTAAAGCATCATCCCATACACTTTCAATCATTCGATGAAGATTACCAGCGTTATAGACTACTTCATGATTTTCAATTTTTATTCTTTTAGGAAATGGGACTTGAACGCTGATTCCTTGTCTTTCTTTTTTGATGTGATATTTTCTTTTATCAATATAAACATCCCACTCATTTTGATTTGGTTCTTTTCTTTTTAAATATGCACCAATCACCTTTAAACCATTTCCGCACATTTTTGCTTTGCTACCATCTGCGTTATAAATCGTTAATTTCCATTGTTCCTTTTCTTTTTTTAATAATAATATTCCATCGGCCGATATACCCCATTTTTCTAAGCACATCTTTTTTATCTGGGTCGGTGAAATATCTATATTCTCAATTACAATAAAATCGTTTCCCATAGAAACATATTTAAAAAACGGAATATCTATTTTTCGAGTTTCCATAATGCCCACCCAATTTGAATTGCGTTATAACTGGCCCCTCTAACTAAATTATCGCCCGTAATAAATAAATCTAACGTATAATCACAGTCTAAGTCCTTTTTAAGCCGTCCTACGGCAATATAAGGTTCATTTCGTATTTCTTCTAAAGTTGGATAATCTGGGGCAATAAAGACTTTGATACTATTATTCTGTTTTAATAAATGAATTGCTTCATCTACATCCACCTTTTCTTTAAATACCGCCATCACACTCATCGCATGACCAATCGTCGTAGCGACCCGTGCGCATGTCACATTCACTTCTAATTCTGGTAGATGAAGAATCTTTTTAGATTCAAAGCGGACCTTCATTTCTTCCTTGGTAAATCCATTATCTAAAAAATCGTCTACAACGGGTAAAACGTTATCATAGAGCGTTTTCTTTTTGGCGTTATGGCTTGGAAGAATTTGTGGAATATAGTCTTGATCTTTGCTTTCTTTTTTTAATTCTTCTAGCGCTTCTTTTCCCGCACCAGAAGAAGATTGATAGGTGGATACATAAATCTTTTCTAAATGATATTTTTCATGTAAGGCACTTAATGCGACTAAAAGAATAATCGTTGTGCAATTGGGATTAGCAATTAAACCGTGGTGCTCTAAAATATCTTCTTTATTGATTTCAGGAATGACTAAAGGTACATCTTTATGCATGCGAAAAAACGACGAATTATCAATAACAACCGCGCCTTTTTTTATAAACAAAGGAGCATACTTTTCGGCAATTTCTTCATTCCCACTAAAAAAGACTAAATCAAAAGGCTGAATATTCTCTTCATTTAAAACGAAAACTGGATAAAGCGTTCCATTTATTTTAATTGGAACATTAGCGTGTTCTTTAGAACCATAAAGCGTTAAGCAATCCATAGGAAAATCAAGACGAAATAAATCTTCTATCATACTTTTTCCTACTAATCCATGCGCACCTACTAGTGCGACTTTCCATTCTTTTTTCATACATTCACCTACCGCTAATAATGTATGAAAGATTATAGAAAGTTAGAAATAAGAAAATACTTTTTCTTTTTATTTCATACATTGAAGTAGGTGAAAAAAATGAAATCTCTATATATCGCTATTCCTTTACGGATGAATGAAAGTCATTATGAAATTAAAAAAAGATATGCAACTTATATTCAAAAAGAAAATTGCATACCCGTTTTTATTACACCTGAAAATGAAGAGTTATTAACCTTATGTCAAGGCATCCTTTTTCCCGGTGGCGTTGACATTCATCCTAAACGATATCATGAAGAAATCAATAAAGAAAATGAAATCAATGAATCACTCGATGAATTTGAATATCATATTTTAGATTTATGCATCTCTTTAAAGCTACCCATTTTTGGAATTTGTCGTGGTCTTCAACTTATCAATTGTTATTTTGGGGGAAGTTTATATCAAGATATTGAACATCATCAACATACCACACACCTTCTTAAAAATATTTTCTTCCATATTTCTAAACAAAAAGAAGCCATCACCAATTCTTTTCATCATCAAGCCATTAAAGAAATTGCTAATGGTTTTATCCCTTTTTTATTTTCCGAAGATCATATCGTAGAAGGAATCATACACAAAGAAAAAAGGATCATTGCGGTTCAATATCATCCCGAAATCAATGATCCATTTTCTATATTTTCTTATTTTAAGCTTTGGTGCAAGCAGCGCGATACACTTCAAGATAAGCTTTCGCCGATTGACGCCAATCATTTAAAGAAGCCATAGCGTTCTTTCTTAAAGTACGAATTAACGCGGGGTCTTCAAAGCATTGCATCGCCCACTTCATCGTATCAAATAAAGCGGTCGCGTGATAGGCATAAAAGCCAAAGCCGTTAGCGTCTTTACGGTTATCTAAAATATAAGGCACTACAGTATCGTTTAATCCGCCTACCATTCTTACTAGTGGTAACGCACCATAACGTAAAGCGATGAGTTGACCAATACCACATGGTTCAAATAAGCTTGGCATTAAAAACACATCAGAAGCCGCATAAATTTGGTGTGCTAATTCATCATTATAACCAATATAGATGGCCATTAAAGAAGGATATTCCGCACGGATCTTTTCAAATTCTTGTTCAAAATATCTTTCACCTGATCCTAATATCACCACATTCGCGTGCATTTCTAAAAGCGGTCTTAATGCATAAAGTACTAAATCAAGGCCTTTCTGTGAGGCTAATCGAGAAACAATCGTAAATAATGGTTTTCCTTCATCTTGAATATGAAGTTTTTGGAATAAAGCTTTTTTATTCATTTCTTTTCCTTTTTTAAAGGTCACACGATTATAAGTAGAAGCAATATGGGTATCGGTTGCGGGATTAAATTCATCATAATCAATGCCGTTAACAATACCGATAAAATCTCCCCTTCTTAATTCCATAACAGTATCTAATCCATGACCACCTTCTCTAGAAAGTAGCTCTTCTGCATGGGTTTTCGAAACAGTTGTGATTTTATCTGCGTAGATAATACCCGCTTTTAAAGTGGACATTGCTTCATGGAAACGAACGTTACCATTCGTGTAAATCGAATAATCTAAGGAATAATAATCACCTAAAATATCGGGAGAACACATACCTTGGAAAGCGGGGTTATGAATCGTTAACACAAAGCGCATGGAGCGGAAGAAGTCATCTTCTTTATTTTGCTCTTTAATTAACACAGGAATCATACTCGCTTGCCAATCATGGACGTGAACGATGTCTGCTTTAAATTGAATTTCTTTTAAAAGGGTACGGAACGCTAAGCAAAAGAAAGCAAACCGTTCATGATCATCATCATAACCATATAAAGAATCTCTACCAAAATATTGTTGATTCTCTAATAAATAATATTGAATGCCTTCAATCTCGGTTTTAAAAACATTACAGGTTTGATTTCGCCAGGATAAATAAACGGGAAACGAAGTTACATATTCCATTTTATATTGGCTTTTTTGACGAATGCTATCGTAGTAAGGTAAAACGATAATGACCTCATTTTTCATTCGTACCAGTTCACGAGATAAAGCGTGCACAACATCCGCTAAACCACCGGTTTTCGCTAATGGGGCCGCTTCACTACTAGCCATTGCTATCTTCATTTAAATCACATCTCCTTGGTTAATATATAAAGGTGCATCTTTTTCACCTTTTAATTCTTTTACGTGAATGATCTTTGCATATTTATCGACAATACAATATTCTAAGTCGATATCGCTCGTGACAATCGTTTCCGTTAAAAGAATAGAATTTTTAATATGGGCACCTTCTCTTACCACTACTGAACGAGAAATAATAGAAGAAGTCACGGAACCATCAATAATGGCACCATTGGCGATAAAGGAGTTGCTCACTTCAGCATTTTCACCATATTTGCTTGGTGGGGTATCATGGGTAACGGTATAAATTGGCCAGTTATCTAAAAAGAGTTGAGAACGATGAGAATAACTTAAAAGTTCTAATGAATACTCTAAGTAGTGCGCTAAACTATCAAAGCAACGCACATAGCCTTTAAATTGGTAACCATGAATCGTTAACGTCTTTAATTTATACATAATATAGTCATTTAAGGAGAAGATACTTGAAATACGAGGTGCTTCATCTAAGATTTGGTTGAGCATCTCTTTTTTCATGACATAGGTTTCTAAAGAAATATCGCAGCTATCTTCTTCCCCTTTGTTTTTACTCATATGGGTAATATTCCCTTTATATACCGTAACACGGTCGCGGTTAATAAAGTGTTCTTTCGCGCAATCGGTATGCGTATAAACCATGGTAATATCAGCACCTGAAGCTTCATGTTCATCGATGACTTTACGGTAGTCAATCGATAAAACAAAGTGAGCAGGAGCAATAACAACGTAGTCGGCTTTTGATTGATATAAGAACCAATCGTTATTACGAATATTATTTAAATCGTGATTATAACGAGGGTTATTATAATATTGTTCGTTTTGCATCATAACACGAGAGCCAATTTTTGTATTGATACTCCAAGAGGTAGCAAAACCTAAATGTTTATGTAAAGAACGGGCATGATCTTGCACTAAAACGCCGATTTCATTAACTCCTGAATTTGCGAAGTTCGATAAAACAAAATCGATAAAAGCGTATCTTCCTAAAAAGGAAGTGGACGCTAAAGGACGAGAAGAAGTTAATTCTCCTAAAGAAGGAGAATGATGTAAATTAACAAAACCAATGACTTTTCGCATATTTTCTTTCCTCCTATTTAGAAATTAAAATCGGTTTCGCGCCGTCTTCATTTTGGACGCGGCCTTCTTCAACTTCAACATATGGCGCAACAATCGCTTTATAGATACGCGCATCTTTATGAATAATCGCGCCTGGCATAACGACGGAATCAATAACTTCCGCACCATCTTCAATTAGCGTTTCATTTGAAATAATGGAATGATGGACTTTACCTAAAATAATTGCACCTTGGTTCACAATACTAGAAGAGACAGAAGCGTTTTTTCCAACGTATTGCGGCACACTACGGGTATCTTCGGAGAAGATCTTTAAATCGTCTGAAATACCATAGAGATCTACATCCTCTTCATTATCTAATAAATCCATATTGGCTTTCCATAAAGATTCAATGGTACCCACATCACGCCAATAACCTTCAAAGCGATAAGCGCAAAGGACTTTCTTTTTAGAAATTAAATAAGGAATAATATCTTTTCCAAAGTCATGAGAAGAATCTTCTTTTTTCGCATCACGAATTAATACTTCTCTTAACACCTTATAAGAGAAAATGTAAATACCCATGGAAGCTAAAGTAGATTTTGGTTTCTTGGGTTTTTCTTCAAATTCGGTAATTCTTCCTTCACTATCGGTATTCATAATACCAAAACGACTTGCTTCTTCTAAGCTAACATTAATAACACTCACGGTAGCGTCCGCGCCCATTTTCTTATGGAAATCAAGCATTTTTTGATAATTCATTTTATAGATGTGATCCCCTGAAAGTATTAACACGTATTCTGGGTTCATCTCATCTAAGAAATCAATATTTTGGTAAATGGCATCCGCAGTACCTTTATACCAATTCGCTCCTTCTTCAGTTTGACGAGCTGGAAGTAAGGCAATCAAAGAATGAATGCCATCTAAGCCCCATTTTTTACCATCACCTAAGTAATTATTTAATACAACGGATTCATATTGGGTTAAAACGCCAATGGTATCAATATTGGAGTTTACACAGTTGGATAATGGAAAATCGATAATTCGATATTTGGCTCCATAACTGACTGCTGGTTTAGCTACCTTTCTTGTTAAGGCTTCAAGTCGGGTTCCTTTACCACCCGCAAGTAACATCGCGACCATTTCTTTTTTCATGGTTTATCCCCTTTCCAAATTCATTATAGAAACCATAAAACGCCATCTAATTGATAGACGGCGTATATTTTTTATTTGCTCGTGATTTTATCTTCTTCCGCATATAAACGGACACGAGAGGTATTCTTGTCATGTAAGACGACAAGAGTTTCATCGACGAGTTCACTGATATCCGACACTTTATCGGAAGGTGCAGAGAGAATGGCTTGTAAGCCAAATTTACGTAATAAACGAATAGATTCTTTAATACGTCCGCGGTCCATCTTTGAGAAAGCTTCATCAAAGATAATAAGACGGAAGGAATTGCCTAATTCGCCTTTTTCGTTCACACGATAAAGTTGGGCAAAAGAAGCAAGAACGGCAATATAGAATGGTGTTTGTGTTTCACCACCAGATTTCTTACGAAGGGTTTTAGATAATCTTTGTTCGACGCCATCACGGTTACGAACGATTAAGTCAAACTCTAAGTAAGAACGATAATCGGTAAATTTTTCGACGTTGGCTAAAACGGCACTTTGACGGTCGCCTTTTTCACCGACATCAACGATTTGTCTAAATAAATCATTCATGACATCTTGATATTTGGTGACGAAAGCGGAATCATCTTCGCCCACTTCTAAAAGAAGTTCATCTTTAATCATATCGTAATAACGACGATATTCTTGGGATGGACGAACGACGAAGCGATAAGAGTCATTACCAAAGGTCGAAGCACTTAAAGCAGCATTTAAGTCTTCAATTTGGGCTTCCACTGTTTCAATAGCGGTCTTTAATTTACTAATGAAATCATCTTTAAATTGTTTGGTTGCTTTTTCATAAGCATCGGTAATTGCCACTTGATATTGTGGTAACTTGACATCGCGCATATCGGTTAATTCTTGATCATAGACATCGTTATCTTTAGTTTCAGCATCATAACTTAAACGATAATCGCGGATATAATCTTTCCGTAATTTAACAAGTTCGGAGAAGAAGTTTTGTTGTAAGTATTGCGCCTTGGTGAGTTTCACTTTATAAGTAGAAACAATTTCAATGGTGGACATCTTTTCATTTAAGAGTTGCTCAAAAGCAGGTTGAGCGGTTTCATCAACGAAGAATCCATCATAGTTTTCATCTAAGCGGGCTTTACGTTCTTCGGCTTTTTTCATCTCTTCTGGAATTTTTTCTTCATTTAAAGAGCGAATTTGCGCTTGTAAAGTACCTTTTTCTTCAAATAAGCTCGAACGATCTCTTTCTAAACCGCGAATATCTTCTTCAATATCTTTAATGCGTTGATCAATCGTCTTAATTTGTGATAAGTCATGTTTTTCTAATTCTTTTTCAATGTAATCTAAGTTTTCTTTTAAACCTTCAATATCGCCAGTCTTATCAATTAAGGATAAGGAAGCTTGAATTTCATAGGCGTTAATCATTTCTAATGAATTCGCTTCACCGACGATACGATATAAATTACGATAAAGTTCTACGAGTTCACGATATTTAGCAACTTCTTTATGTTTTTGTTCAATTTGTTCCGCGCCAACTTTACGACCAATATAACTTGGGGTATAAGAGCGTGGGTTTAAAGAAGATAAAGCAAAGTTACGGTATAAATCGCATTGAGCGGTAATACCATTTCCGCTTTCTCTAGCTTCTTGCACAGTTTTACATTTCTTTAAACGACCAATTAAGAAGTTGGTATAGCCTCTTGCTCCTTCATGGTCGGTAATAATTTCTTCTGCTAAAGCGCCTTTTTCACAGGTGAAATGGCGTTCAATAATCTTGGCTTGGTCTACTAAATTCGTACCATAGAAACCGACTTTTTTGGAAAGTTCACGAAGAATTTCATGGGCTTCTAAATAATATTGGGGTTCCACAAATAAGTTGAATTTTTGGCTAGATAAGAAGCCTTCAATAGCGTTCGTCCATAGTGGGGTTTTAATATCAATTAAGTCTGCAAAAATAGCGACTTCAATATCGCGAGAATGGCGGCGGCGTAATTCCGCGGCTAATTCTTGACGAAGATAGCTAAGTCCTCTTTCATAAGACTTACCACCGTTCATCATATCGACTTCTTGTTGACGGAGTAAAGCAACTTTTTGATCCAAAGTATGAATGGTTTTACCTAAAGTAACGTTTAAAGCGCTAACTTGATTTTTAAAAGCGTTTAGAGCGTCACGCCATTCATTTAAAGTGGAAACGGTTAAGGTTTCAATATGCGCTAAATGTTCATCTTTCATTTGCGAAGATAAACGAATGACATCTAAAGCATTATTTTCTAAGTCTTCTAAATCGGTTTTCTTATCTTCATCTAATAAAGAAAGATCAAAAGCGTGTAAAGTTTCCACTAAATCATTGGCTTTTTTAATAAAGGATTCCGCATAACGAAGTAAGTTAGTTTCCACTTCTTTGGTTTCTCTTTGTAAAGCAGCCAAACGTTCTTCGGTCTTTCTTTTTTCTTCACGAAGTTCATCGGTCATACGATAAGTATCGGAAGTTAATTTATCGGAAGTTAATTTTTCTTTTTTACGTTGGAAATTTTGAATTTCTTCTTCAATATCATGAATTTCATCATCGATTTCTAAAAGACGTTTTTGGGCTTTTTCACCTTGTTCATGATAAGAAGCTAAACGGTTTAAATCGTTTTGATATTCCGCTCTTTCGATGATGTAACTATATAAAGTTAAAGAATCTTTTTGTTCTACATAGGCTTTATACGCTTTTTCAATTTCGGTTAATCTTTCAATTCTTCCCGCCATCACCATAGCTTCGGTTTGAAGCTTTTTATATTGAAGAATGTTCGCTTGCATGGAATCAATATTAATATTGGTTTGGGCATCGCAAACATATTCGGTAATAAAGGTTTCAATATCGGTAATTGGGGAGAAAGAAACCGCCTTTTTAAATAAGGAGAAGTACTTATCTTTTAAGCCACCAAATTTACGTTTTAAGTTATCTTGGTAGTGGCGGTTCGAATCAAAGAATTTGAATTTTCCTGGATAATTTTTGCTAAAATATTCATTTAAAGCTTTATATTCCATTGGAATATTATTCATAACGAATTCATTTTCCGGAATTTTATCTTCTAATAAGAAGAAGCGATGTTCTTCACTACCATCATTAAAGGAATCAAAAACAATACCAAAAGTAAAGGAGGATTCATGTAAATCATCATAGAATTCCATAGCGATATAAGAAGTAAATCTTCCGTTTCTTAAATAACGGAAACCGCCTTCTTCGGCATCGCCTAATTCACCGCGTAAATAGCCTTTTAAAGTTCTTGAAGACTTTTCCGTGGCGGCTTTATTAAAGAATCGGCCACTGGTATCGCCTAAAAGTAAGACTTGCATGGCATCGATTAACGTCGATTTACCGGAAGCATTTAAACCGGTTAAGAAAACAATAGGTTCAATACAAATCGTTTCATTCCAGAAGTAGTGCCAGTTAATAATTTTTATTTTTTTGAGGGATTTCATAAGGTTTCGCCCTCCTTCAAGCGCTCTAAGGCATCGGACATAGCGGCAATTTTTTGACTATCTACCGCAAAGGTAATGGAAGGTAAAATATAGAAAGTCACGTTACCTTCATCATAAGAACCACTCACTTTACAGATAATGTTATGAGCGGCCATAAAACGTAAAGAACGACCTAATAAACGACCCGTTAAACGTTTCCCTTGCATGGTAATACCATATTCAATCATCGTTTTTAATAATTCAGGGGTCGTCATATATAAACTTTCACCAGGAGCATTGGATTCCGCTTTTTTGGTTTCATAAATCAAACGAAGCGTAAAGAGAATCAATGAGGTTTCTCGATCAATTCTTAAGCGGTTTTGTTCATATTCATTATAAATAGCAATGACACCATTCGTGACATCTTTTTCTAAATGCCAGCCTGAATATTTTAAATATTCTTCAAAAATCTCGTAATAGCGTTCAATGAAACGATATTCTGGATTGATTTTCATCATTTTTTCCCGTGAGTCAAAAGATTCACGAACCACAAATGACTTTAACATTAAAGCATTAACAATTCTAGCAAACTCATTTTGATCTTGACTAGAAAGTTTCACAAATTCTTCTTCAAACATTATTTAGTGGACTCCTTTCGCTTAAATGTAAAATTCGGTAAGACATAGCCTTGTGAATAAACACGGCCTTCATCTTGTTCAACAATATAGAAACACGCATCATCATTTTTCTTTAATGACGCTAAAATTAGAAGCACAAATGCATCAAAATCCGGTAAAGCGATATCGCCAATAAAGATTTCATCTTGACCTTGGAAGGCGGTTTCCATAAAGGCATAAATTCTTTCATCCGTGAAGGAGTTTCTCGTTTGATCGAGGAATTCTTGCATGGTATAATCGCCCGCTTCTTCACTATTAGAAATGATCGGAGGTTCTCCTTCTTCACGATATTTTCTCACGATAGGAAGCGTAATGGAATCTGGGTTAATATAACCTTGTTCATATAAAGAAATGGAATCTTGCATTCTAGAAAGAATACCGCGTAATCCTACGCCTTCCACATTGGCTTTCGCATAGGCCTTAAATATCGTTTCCAAATGACCTTTCATGGTCTTATCAGAGTTATTTAAATAAATAATCTTAGTGGCCGAAGATTTGGTATATTCCGCATGGCTTTCATCAATTTCACTGATGGTAAGCATCATCTTTTCATAAGTATCTTGAACATACGTAATTTTAGAAATAATTTCTTCTTCAGAAAGTTTAATATCTTTGGCCTTTCCCCACATCATGGCTTGCATGGTGAGTTTATGACGAATGTCTTCATCTTTTAGCCATTTTTGTAAAATCGCTAAAATCGGACGTTTAAATTTGGTAATTGAATCGAATGTTTTTAAAGGGTGATAGTATTTATCACTTACATGAACTTTGTAATCATCAAAGTGGGCATGTAAAACTTCATTCGTGGTAAATAATTGTCCTAATCGATTTTGGAAAATGCGAATGGAGTGTCCTAAAGTAACTAATTCCGTTTGTAAACGTTTGGTATTCTCAAACACTCTTACTAAAGTGGCATACATATACTCGTCTTGCTCTTCATCTTCGAGTTTTAATTCGCTATACGTAGAGTGAACTAAAGAGTTATACGCTACTTCAGCATCCGACACAATGCTATTTAAAGAAGTTAACATGGTAATCGAATACTCAGGAAGAGCGATATACTCATCAAAAGTTTCGGTATCCATTTGCACTTCAATCCAACCTGTTTCTTCTAAACGACGAACGATAAAAGCGGCTCTTGTTGGTAAAGTACTGTCCGCGCCAATATCGTTTTCTTCTTCATCAGAAAAATCAAAGTTCATGACTAAGTCACTAGCGGTATCTTTCAAAGTACGAATAAAGTCATCTTTTTTAATCGAAAGCTCATTATTCTGTAAAGAACGATAAAGCGCAAGTAACGCCATCGCATAAATATCCTTGTTTTTGCTCGAAAGGACGGAAAAGAAATTATCCGGGATCATGTCAAATAATTTCAACGTTCATTCCTCCTTTAATCTCTATCCTATGGATAGAGTTTCTCTTTTATTATTATCGCATAACTCCCCCTCAAGAGGAAAGAAGAAAATGAAAAAAAAGTGACTTTTTTTATGCAGAAGTCACTTTTATTATTTATCTTTAAGTTTTCGAGTTGTTTATTCTTCGTTACGATATTCTTCAATTACTTCGTGAACGCGTTTTTCCACTTTACGGACATGGGAACTAAAGACTAAAGTGGTGATAATATCTAATACGCCATCAACGATTAAAGAGATACCAGCAAAAATCATGATGTTATCAAAGGAACCAAACATGACCAAAGATCCCAAAACAATCGATAAAACACTGACGAGGAATAAAGCCCACCAGCCTTTTACATTGGCACGATAGCAATCCATACCATCTTGAATTTTTAATAAGCCATCAATCATAAGGAACAAACCGAATACAAACGTAATAATAATTTTAAAAGTTTCTGGTTTCGATAAACTAAAGATACCAATGGCTAATAAAATGATACTTGCAATTAAGTGAATGGAACCAAATAAGAATCCTGAAGCAAAGTATCTCACTAACATCGCTGCGCCTAATAATACAAAGGCGACACCAACGACCGTACAAAGAACATTACTTGAATTTTCTGGTTCAACCAAAAATAGAATGCCGACAATAATGGACATTAATGCGGTAATTAACGTTTCCCATTTCATTTTTTTAAAAAGACTTTTAATGTAATTCATATTTATTACCTCCTTAAACAACTTCATTATAACTACTCTACTTTTTTTATAAACCTTTTTTTCTACACTTCCTATAAAGTGTCTAATTTTCTTTCGTTTTTTATTCCTCTATATTATAATGAACCTAAGAAGGTGATCCTATGAAAATACGGCAAGATAAAACCAAAAATTCTATTATTTTTTATCTTCTTGTTATCGCTGTTGATTTGATTTATTGGTTTGGCTTTGTAGGCCCTCATTTGGATGTCGACTTTATGCATTACGTAATAATTGGGGTATGGACTATACCCGCTATCACGCTATACACGATTTGTCTCATTCGTAGTCAAGTGATTTTAAATGAAAAAGAAATGATTCAAAAGCAACCTTTCCGCGAACTTCACATTCCTTATGATGATATCGTTTATATTGATAAGGAACGTGCTTTACATTCAAAAAACATTTTCTTAGTCCATAAAAACAAATATCCTATTGTAATCACTATGGATAAAAAGAAAGTTTTATTAGAAGAACTCCTCAAAAGATGCCATCATTTACGTCCGGTGGAAGAGTTAGAAAAAGAAGGATATTTTGCTTTTGAAGAGAATTATAAAAATAGTAAAGGGCGTTAAAGATTAAAAAGAAAAGAGATTGAAGTTTTTTTTGAAATCTTATTGCAAAAGATGGCGAATGGTGTTATTATTTACAAGCATGTGTGAACCACGTTTCACATAATCAACGTTGGAGTTAAGGGAGGTTTCATTATGTCAAGAGTTTGTCCAGTATCAGGAAAAGGTCCTGTAAGCGGAAACAATCGGTCCCATTCTTTAAGAGCAACCCGCCGTAAATGGAATGTAAATTTACAACCATATAAAGTCATCGTCGATGGTCAAGTTAGAACCATTCGTATGTCGGCACGTGCTTATCGGGCCCTTAATAAAAGCGCTAAACAAAAGAAAAAAAAACACCGCTTCACTAAGAGGCGGTTTTTTTATACTCTTCTTTTAGAAAGTTCTTGCAAAAATAAGGAGTAAAAGATAAATCCAATAAAAACCAACACTCAACCACTCTATTAATGCAAGATACATAACTTTAGGCCTTTGTAAGGTGGTCTCTCCATTCTCTTCTCTTTCCTCTAATAAATACCACTTATAAAGTTGAGGGGAAAATAAAAGTCCAACTTGAATCACAATCATTACAATAGAAAGCCAAAAGTAGATTTCATTTCCTTTAATATAAATCGGTGTCATTTTTAAAAAGTAAGCAAAAAAAGCATAAGTCAAAATATTGAGTACATAACTAAATGAAAAGAAGGTAATATGTACTTTGGCATTTTGCATGGGAATTAAAAATAAACTCGCTAAGCTAATGACCGTTAATGTACCAAAAATCATGGTAAGAAAATGAGATAAAATAGCTACCGAAGATAACAAACGAATTTGTAAAACGGCTGTACTCACCACAAATAAAGCGAGAACTAATCGGAAGTAATTCGTGATTTTCATTTGGGGACGATCTCCCATTTCATAAGGAAACATCTGTAAAAAATTAAACTTTTTATGGAAGCAATCCTTATAATTTATCGTTCCAAAGATTATCGTACAAACAAAAGAAACTAAAGAGGCAGATAACGCTAAAATACAAACGAGATCATCCATTCTTTTTCTCCTTTAACGCCACAATTCTTTCTTTTACATCTTCTTTATGGAAAAGATAAGAGCCCGCCACTAACATATCCGCGCCTGCTGAAGCCGCTAACTTACCCGTTTCATTATTAATTCCGCCATCGACTTCAATGAGAATGGGAAGATGTTGAATATTAATAATTCTTCTCAAATAACGGATTTTTTCTAAAGAATCCATGATAAAAGCTTGCCCGCCTTTTCCCGGTTCAACTGACATAATCAAAATAACATCAATATCAGAAAGTAAAGGTAAAAGAACGTCGGGTTCCGTTTGTGGTTTAATAGAAATGCCTGCTAACATGGAATACGAACGGATTTTCTTTAATAAGGCTCTTCTTTCTTCATCGCTTTCTAAAGCTTCATAATGGAAAGTGAGTATTTTTGCGCCATTTTTTCCATAGAAATCAACGTAATCATCGGGATTTTCCACCATGATATGCACATCCATAGGAAGCGTAGAAAATGAACGAACATAAAGATAATCTTCTTTAGTAAATGAAAGATTCGGTACGAATTTTCCATCCATTACATCAAAGTGTAAAATATCGGCACCAGCAAATGTTAAAGTGCGAATTTGTTCTTTTTCTTCACCTTTTTTACAAGCTAATAAAGAAGGAGCAACTAAAATTTCTTTCATCGTAATTTCCTCCGATCTTCGGTAATTTCTTTCGTTAATTCTAAATATAAATCATAGAGCACTTGGGGATATTGCCCTTTTTCAACGGCTTCTTTTAAAGCACATTTCTTTTCATGCACATGAATACAATCTTTAAAGAAACAATGACCGATATAAGGCTTAAATCCTGGAAAGTTCTCCTGAATTTCTTGCATCGTTAACTCGAGCTCTAAAGAAGAAAAACCAGGGGTGTCTGCTAAATAGCCACCTTCATAAGGAAGGAGTAATACTTCTTTCGTTTGGTGTCTTCCTCTTCCTAATGAGCTGGAATAAGAGCCAATTTTTAAATCCCATTTAGGAAAAATTGTATTTAATAAAGAAGATTTTCCGACGCCACTTTGTCCTAAAAACAAACAGGTTTTTCCTTGAATATCTGCTTTTAACGCCTTCATATCTTCTTCTTGTTTCGTCGATAAGAAGAAAGTGGAATAGCCTAAACTTTTTAAAAGATCTTTCCATTTTTCCATTGCTTCTCTATTTTGACAACGATCCATCTTCGTCACAATTAAAGAAGGGGTAATTTGATGATAATTTAAATAAGTAAAAAATTTCATCACTAAATAAGGAGAAAAATCGGGTTCAATATAAGACATGACCACATAAGCGCGGTCCACGTTAGCGATAGCGGGTCGAATTAATTCATTTTTTCGATCTTCTACTTCTACAATCGTTAATGTTTCTTCATCAACCGTAACATAATCTCCTACGATAATTTTCTTTTTTTGATGACGGAAGAGTCCACGCGCTTTAACTTCTAAGATAGTAGAAGCTGTATCCACTTCAAAAACGCCATAACGGGACGAAATGACTATGCCCTTCATCATGCTTTTTTACCTCGATGAAAAAGTTTAAAAAAGAAGGATTTTTTCTTTTTAGGTTGGTCGTTCAATTTTTGTACATCGTTCATCATTTCTTTCGCACTTTTATAGCGGTCTAAAGGATTTTTCGCACAGGCTTTTTGTAAAATGCGGTCAATTTCGATATAAGGAATATCTTTTCTATTGATACTGGGGAAAGGAGACAAAATTTGTTTTTGAGCAATTTCTTCTAACGTTTCTCCTTCAAAAGGGAGTTGACCCATTAAAATTTCATAAAAAGTAACCCCTAATGCATAAATATCGCTTTCTTTAGAAGCAGGTTGTCCTTGAATCACTTCGGGCGCTAAATAAGGGATAGAGCCATAGATTTTTTGTTGTTTATTTTTAACAGCGGTATCTTGCGCAATACCAAAATCGCTGAGTTTAATCAGTCCATCGGGATTATAAAAGATATTTTGTGGCTTAATATCGCGGTGAATATACCCTTTTTCATGCGTGTATTGAATCGCGTCTAAGATTTGAAGCATGATACGTTTTGCTTCGAAAAAAGGTATGAAAGTTTGTTTAGCTAAATAGTCGGATAACGTATCGCCTTTCATCCATTCCGCAATGATGCAAGGTTGGTTGTCTTGATACGCTAAACAATAAACACGAGTAATATTGATATGACGAAGGTTCGCTAAAAAAGAAGCTTCGGATAAAAAGCTCTCGTAATGTTCCATTGTTTTTTTAAGTTCTTCTTTCATCACTTTAATCGCCACATCATGATGCGCGACACGGTCATAGCCACGATAAACAAACGCACTACTCCCTTCTGCGATATAAGAACGAACCTCATATCTGCCTTCAATCACATCGCCGAGTCTCATGCGTGCGTTGCCTCCCATAAAGCAACAGCAATATTGTCATCTCCCCCATTATTTTTCGCTAAGGTGATGAGGGTTTCAACTTTATTTTCGGTATCTTCATCCGCTAATAAAGCGGAAATCATTTCTTCTTTTCCCACCATAGAGAATAATCCATCGGAGCATAATAAAATGTGGGAAATTGAATATTCATCATTTTCCTTTTTACTGGCTTTTTTCTCTTTAAAAGATAAAACTTTCATTTCTAAACGCACGGAAGGAAAAAGTCCCATGGCGTTCGTTAATACGTGTCGAGAGGTATATTGTTCTCTTTCTTCTTTGGTAATACGACCAATATTCACTAAATAATCAGCAATTGTATCATCGGTGGTTACTTGTTCAAAGTCATAAACACTGCCCGAAGCATTACTTCTTAAAGTATAAGCTCTAGAATCACCGACATTCACAAAGATGATGTGACTTCCTAATAATAAACATGCCACTAAAGTCGTACCCATATGTTCGTTATAAGGAACATTTTTTTCTTCGTTATAAATGGTTTCATTAATGTCGCGAATCGTTTTTTCTAGCCAATGTTTAGCGCCTCTTAAGGTTAAAAATCTTTCCTTTTTTTGGAAAGCTTTCTCTAATAAGCGCATCGCTAAACTTGAGGCCACGTCTCCTCGACGATGTCCCCCAATTCCATCACACACCACCATGAGGACATTACCTTTTGAGTTGGATAGAATCAAGGCTTTATCTTCATTGGTTGATCTTTTATTTCCAATATCGGTTAAATAGCAAAAATCTCCATGATATCTTTTCATTTTTGTTCATTCTTAGCACGAAGTTGTCCACAAGCCGCGTCGATATCCGTGCCAAATTCCTTTCTAACAGTTGCCGTAACGCCACGTTTGGTTAAGCGGTCTAAAAAAGCATGGACAACACTATCTTTGGAGCGTTGATATCCATTTTCCATAACCGGATTATAAGGAATTAAATTGACGTACGCAAATGTTGGTTTGATAAGTTCAGCGAGTTGATCCGCATCTTCTAATGAGTCGTTAACACCCGCTAATAAAATGTATTCAAAAGTTACGCGGCGGGAAGCTACTTCATTATAATAGCTCACCGCAGGAATGAGTTCCTCTAAAGGATATGCACGATTAATTTTCATAATGCGTGAACGAATTTCGTTATTTGGCGCATGTAAAGAAATCGCTAAGTTAATTTGAAGCCCTTCGTTGGCATATTGACGAATGCGGTCAGGAATTCCGCACGTAGAAACCGTAATATGACGGGCGCCAATTGCAAAAGCTTTAGGGTGATTCATAATACGAACAAAGTCTAAAACATTATCGTAATTATCAAAAGGTTCTCCTGTTCCCATTACGACAATATGAGTGATAGCTTCGCCATTTCCTTCACTTTCTAAAATGTCGTTCATGACTAAAACTTGGCCGACCATTTCTTCTGGCTTCAAATCTCTTCTCTTTTTTAATAAACCAGAAGCACAAAAACTGCAACCCATATTGCAGCCAACTTGCGAAGAAACGCATAGTACGTTTCCATAGCTATAGCGCATTAAAACCGTCTCTACTTTAGAACCATCTTCTAAATTTAATAAAAGTTTTACCGTTCCATCTTTCGCGTTTTGACGAACGTGAATCGTCGGACGACTTAAGGTATATTTTTCTTTTAACACTTCGCGGAAACGTAAAGAAACATCGGTCATTTCATCAAAAGTTTTCGCTTTTTTGCCATAAATCCACGTATACAGTTGGGTGGCGCGATATTTCGTTTGTCCTTCGCTTAGCATTAATGCTTCGAGTTTACGAATCTCCATTCCATATAAATTAATCATGTTGCGTTTCTCCTTTTTTGAGTATCGCAAAATAACCCATGCTCATCTTTTTATCTAAAGGAAGCATTTGTTTTTCTTCAAGTAAGACAAAATCATCATGTTGATCTAAGAAACGATGAATTTGTAGAGTACCTTCTTTGTTATTTGCTGTTTCAATAAAATAAATTAAGGTGCCCCCTTCTTTTACAAAAGTTGCACATTCTTCTAAATAGTCTCTTTGAATATCTAAAAGTTCATCGAATTCATCTTTGGAAAAATGAGTAAAGAAATCGGGACGTTCACTGATGTATTGAAAAGAAGAGGAAGGAGGTAATACCCATACTTGATCTTTCTTTTCCGAAACATAGGTAATTAAAAGTGAAAGTGGGGATTCCACTACTTCTACTTTATTTGCACCATAAAGTTCTATGGCACGGCGATAAGAGATTACATCTGGGTATGTTGGTGTTGCTAAAAGGAAGTGAGGATTTTCTTGTTGCTTGGTCAGTAACGCTAAAGGAAAATAAGAAAAACTGCTTACCATGATTAAAGCGTCATCATAATTACGACTACTGACTTTATCAATTAAACTAGAAGCGCCTTCACTTAAAGGAAGAATTTCTCCATGACGATAAGCTTCTAAGCGTTTCATTGGTAATTTGCCCATATACAAAACTGTATTTTTTGTAGAGCTTTCTTTAAAGTCCTCTTTTTCACGCGCTAAGAAATCTTGTGTTTCCATCTTTAAAGCGTTGATTCGATAAGAAGGAGATTTCTTTCTTCGAATTTGCATTAATAAACGTTGCGTCACATTACTTCCATAATGACGGTTCCACATATCAATTAACCACGTGGGAATATTATACTGATACGATTTATAAAGTGTGGAGTCTACACGAACATAACTTGGCACTAAATAATTCGCATCATAAGCGTGCGTTAAAAGTTGTTCTAACATGGAAAGCGAAATGTTCGCATCAAGTGGAAGAATAGCTTTCGTCTTTTCAATGGTTTCTTCATCTTCTAAAGCTTTCACAAAAATCGTATTGGTTAAAGCGACTAATATTAAAAGCGTATTTTCTTTAGAAATGGATGGGAAACTATCGTTAATCATATTTTCTAAGACAAATTGATGCATTAAGGCTCTAACAACAAGGGCTTGGATAATTTTTCTTTTTTCTCGCGTATAAAAATGTAAGGCAAAATAAGCCTTGGTTGCACTTGCTAAATCTTCATTATCCATAACGATTTTTTTCATGATTTCATAAGCAGCTAAAATCTCGTTCATCGCTATCACCTTCTCGCTTATTTATTCTAACAAATTATTACTAAAATTAGTAATAATAATTGTGATTTTTCATGATTATTTTTTATTTTTTCTTTTCTAACGAAAAAAAGAGGCCTTTTAAAGCCTCTTCAGTCAACAAATCTTGATTAATGATGGTGATGATGGTGATCATCATGGCAGCAACAATCGCCATCATGATGATGTTCCTCACAATGGCATTCATTATCATGATGATGTTCTTGTGCTTCTTGATCCATTTGCGCTTGACGCTCTCTTAAACGCTCTTCAAAATTTTCAAACATATCGCCTTCATAGATTTCGGTATCGTCATCATATTCCTCTTCTTCTAAAAGCACTTCATTTTTTTCAGTAATGTAACGAGGATATTCTTCGTTGATATGATGATATTCTCGATTTTGTGTATAGCTAAATTGAACCGTTAAATGAATAATAAAAGGTTCCGCCATTTTCATTAAGAAAGCCGCTACTTCTTTTTCTACTGCGCGACATTCAATGGGGGCTTCTACTCGTATTAAAACTTGATAGGAAGTTTGTTCTACGCCATCATGATATACGTAATATTCGGGCGCGAGAAATAAAATTTCATCTTCGCTTACTTCCCATAAATTTGCTAGTTTTTTTGTTACTTCTTTTGAATATTGTCCAACCACATAACGGTCAGAGCCAATAAAGGTAATTGTAATCATAAAATCTATCTCCTTTAAACACCATTATCATAGCAAATCTTGCTTTATTTTAAAAGTTAAAAATCATAAGGATCGCGGTCAATTTTTAAACGATAACCACTTTTTAATGCGAGTTTTCTACGGATTTTATCTAAAACTATTTCAATCTTTTCAGCTTTTTTATACTTTAAAAGTAGCTGCTCTACAAACATATTCCCTTGCTTTTTAATATAAGGAACCGTCGGTCCTAAAATCGTTAAATCTTCAATATTTTCCTCTTCCAACATCTCTTTAATTTCTAAAGCAATATCATGAACTTTATCTTCACTAATACAGGTTAAAGTTAAAGAGATTAAGTAGGTATAAGGCGGATACTGTTGCATTCTTCGACTATTCATTTCAATTTGGAAAAAATGGGTATAGTCTTGTTTTGCCCCTAATCTTACCGCATAATGCGTTGGCATATAGGTTTGAATGAAAGCTTTTCCTTTTTTCGTTCCTCTTCCCGCTCTTCCTACGGCTTGGGTAATGAGCTGGAAGGTTCTTTCTGAAGAACGAAATGACGGCATTGTAAGACCCATATCCGCTAAAACGACACCCACTAAAGTGACGTTTTGGAAATCATGACCTTTCGCTATCATTTGCGTACCGATTAAAATATCCGCTTCTTGATTTTGGAATTTCTTTAAAACTTTTTCCACGTTTTGTCTTACTTTAGATACATCAGAATCAAGGCGAAGGGTTTTCGCATGGGGGAAAAGTCTTGTGACTTCTTCTTCAATTCTTTCGGTACCAAAACCTTGTTTGGATAAGTAAGTACTTCCACATTCTGGACAAACTTTTGGCGCTTGCATAACGAAATCACAATGGTGACATTTTAACATTTGATCTTCTTTATGGTAGCTTAAAGCGATATCACAAGTTGGACATTTAAAGACATAGCCGCATTTCCGACAACTCACATAAGGAGCGTATCCTCTTCGGTTTAATAAAAGAACGATTTGTTCTTTTTTATCTAATGCCTCTTTCATCGCTTTTCTTAAAGAAAGGGAGAAAAGAACGGAGTCTTTATCTACGGAATTAGGATTTAATAAATCGATAATTTCGGTTTCTGGTAAAGCACCTTGATGAATGCGATTTGCTAATTGAATATAGCCGTACACACCTTTTAACGCACGCGCTCTAGATTCTAATGAAGGGGTGGCACTTCCTAATAAAATGCGGGCGCCTTCTTCTTTGGCCCGCCATTTAGCGACTTCTAAGGCATGATAGCATGGGGCATTTTCTTGTTTATAAGTTTCAACGTGTTCTTCATCTAAAATAATTAGGCCTAAATTCTTTAAAGGCGCAAAAATTGCGCTTCTTGCACCAATTACGATTTTCGCTTGTCCTGAGGCAATGCGTCGATATTCATCATATTTTTGTCCAGGGGTTAATTCGGAATGAAGAATCGCTATTTTTTCAATAAACCGACGCGAAAAATATTCAATCATCATCGGCGTTAAAGAGATTTCTGGCACTAAGAAAAGAACGCTTTTTCCGTTTTGGATATAGTGTTCCGCTAAACGAAGATAAACTTCGGTTTTTCCGGAACCTGTTACTCCTTCTAAAAGTGTGGTTTCTTTTGAAGAAGTTAAAAAGCTTTGAATCGCTTTTTGTTGATCTTCTGTGAGTGCTTTAGGCGTTTCCATTGGACTTGTTTTAATCGTTAAACGCCGTTTTTCTTCTTTAACGAGTTTTACTCTTTCTAACGCAATCAACTTTTCTAAAATGGATTTAGAACGAAAATCTTTTTTTAAAATCCTTTCTTCTTTCGCTACTCTTCTTAACCACTCAATTTGTTGATCGGTTAAGCCTTCTTCATTACTAGAAACGATTTCTACATAAGTTTCATAAGCAATTTTAGGTGCTTTTAAAGAAGAGGATTTAGGCTTTAAAGAAGGAGGAAGCATCGTTTGTAACACGCGAATTAAAGGTGTGAAATAATAATTCGATAGAAAAGTCGCTAACTTCCACTGCATGTCATTGAGCAGACATTCTTCATCAATGACATCGATAACTTCTTTTAAAATATATGCAGTTTTTTCTTCGTATTCTTCTTTAGTTAAAGGTGTTTCTATGACACTAGAAACGAAGCCAATGAGAATTTGGTTACGGAAAGGAACGCTTACGCGATACCCTTTTTCCACCTTTTTATCGCCTAAATAAGCATAAGAAAAAGGGCGGTCTAAATCTAACGCAGCGTGTTCTATATATACTTCTAGAATTCGCATACGTGAAGCCCTCCCTTGAATTATTGAATGATACGTGCATTCATTTTGGAACGGATAATGCTACGGATTTCGTCGCTTGCGCGTTCCACATCATCATTTAATACAATATAGTGATATTGGTATTTTAAACCAATTTCTCTTTTCGCTTTTTCTAAGCGTTCATGAATGATTTCTTCGCTTTCGCTCTTACGTCCACGAATTCTTTCTTCTAACGCTTCCATCGAAGGTGGTAATAAGAAAATTGAGAATACATCTGATCCTTGACATTTTTTCATTACTTGCTTGGCGCCTTCTACTTCAATTTCAAGAATGACATTTTTACCTTCATTCCGCAATTTCTCTACATAATCTTTGGGTGTGCCGTAACGATTTCCAACAAAAGAGGCCCACTCTAACATGTTGCCTTCTTCGACATTTCGGTCGAATTCTTCATTGGAGACAAAGAAATAATCGACACCATCTACTTCTTGATTTCTAGGTTTTCTTGTCGTCATGGAAATGGAATACGCTAAGTGTAAGGATTCATCTTCCATTACTTTGCGTCGCACTGTACCTTTTCCGACACCGCTCGGTCCACTGAGAATGATTAAAAGTCCTTTTTTCATGGGTATCACCGCCTGCTACATTGTTAATATAACAACATATATTAGCATTATAAAGATTTCTATGGTAAAAATCAATGAAATAAAGTAAAATTCATTGGTTTAAAAACTTTGTTTTTTCTTATAGAAAAGCTAAGAACTTTTAACTGATTTTTTTCATTTTATTTTTGTATGATTATCTTGCAAATTATCTTTAATTATTAATTTAAATTAATCGTATAATTATCTAGAATCATAAGTCTTTTCATCTGATAATCATAAGCAATAAAAACACATTCATATGTCCCTTCATAAGGATACTTATTATATTCCTTTTTCGTTACATTACAGAAAACAAAGGAGTCAAAGCTTGAAGATTCTACTTGGACATTTATCGGTAAAAGCGTTTTGATTTTTGAGCTTAATTCACTTTGCCATAACGAACTATCTTTCATTTCTTGCTCAAAAGCTATTTTACTCTCAGCATTTGTGATTTTAGCATAACTTAAATAATACGTGTCCATTTTTATTGTGCCTATTTTCACTTGATTTGGAAGATTTATTTTGGTTTTCTCTTCAATCATGGTCATTCGATTCACATCATAAGAAACGTCACTAGAAAAAATAAATCGATATGAACCAAAAAGCACCAATGGCACTAGACAAATACAACCAACAATTAAATTCTTTTTATAACCTTGGTTATTCTTTTTGAGTTGTATTCCAATGAGAATTGATAAAACACAAATAGGAATAAAAAGCCACATTACCCACGTGTATTTTAACATTCCCGCCATTCCAAAGATTTCTACTTCCCCTATTCTGCTTGATAAGATAAAAGACACCATAGGAGATAAAAGCGCTAATACGAACAAAATGTTTCCCAATGTTTTTCTTTTTTTATCCTTCATCATTTGTTTCTCCTTTTCAATCTAAATTAAAATAACATCTAAGCAACTCTCATACTTTAGCAATTAGAATTAATATACGTTGTAAAGTACTTAATAGCTGTTTTATACACTCTTCTTTGAGAGAAACCAAAAAGAAGAAAGTTATAACACCTATTTGTTGAAAGTGTAATTGTTAAGTAATGAATTTCAAGGAAAAGGAATTTTCCACTCTCCTCTCTCATTTCTTTTATGTCTTTAAACTGAAAACAAATTTTCTTTCGTATTTTATTTATCCCCTTACAATCTGGATTAAATTTGGCTTTACTGATGATAATTCTATCATCTTCAATAACTATTTTTTCTGAACATAAACGAGCAAAGAAAACAACAAAGAGATATAAGTTAATTAGTCCTAAAAATAAACTAGAGAAAACTAAATGTGCTCCCACAGCCGCATAATAAATTAAAAAAGAAAGGAAACCATTAAAGAACAAAATAGGGAAAGCATATCCATAAGCAAAATATTTTTTCTTTTTCATACTTTCTCCTTTCTATTTAAATCCACAAATGAACAAAGCATTCTTCAAATTTCATTTTAGAAAGATCAATATTGAAGAATTCTTCCGGATGATTTTTTTTATAATTTTCAAAATATAATTTTAGTGTTTTTCTAAGATTTTTGTAAGTTCCTTCTGTAAGCTCAATTTCATATTTTTTTCCGTTCTTTTTAATGAGAATTATGGAAAAAGTAAATATTCTAGCCTCTAATCGATGTACGCAATTTACATATGCTAAATCTTTAAAAGGAAAAGAATAGATACCTTTTTTTCTTATTTCATCCTCAAATTCTATTACTTTATAACCTGTGCCAATTTGCAATTCATTTTCAGATATTTGAATTCTTACAAAAAACAAGTCGATGAAAAAATAAATAGCAACTAACACTCCAAACATTCCTGTTAAAAAAAGGCTTTTTAATTGTTTTGGATAAAAAATAATAAGTTCAACAATCATAGCGATTCCGAGCATCAAACCTATTGGTACAATATAATTTTTAAATACCTTTTTTCTCATTTTCTCACCTTATTTCATAATTTTCTAATATATCTTACATTCTAAAAGTTAATATAATAAATCTATTTTCATTAATCGTCCTTTTTATTTCCTTTCTAAAATATTTTACAATTTTTTCTTTAAAAAGAGTATCCATTAAAAAATTAACAATTGCGGAGATAAAAATATATGATATCATTGCTAACATCGAACCAGGAAAAGCCATTGATATGAACTGCGAGATATCAAAAATTGCTCTTTATATAATGCTTTTTAAATATATTTTTTCATTTTATACTTTTCCTCATCTTCTTATTTTTGCACCAATTATCAATGGTATTAATTATCATTTAATTTTTCAAAGCCTTCTGACCATGCGTTAAAATCATCAATTTTCACATCTAAAATTTCAAAATTGTCTGGATACTTTTTTCCTATTCTATTATGTTTTTTTAAATATTCAACACATTCTTTTGCTTTTTCAAAGGTAGAAAAGTAATCAAATATATTCCAATATGTAAATCCATTTGATAGATTATCATACTCATGAGTAACACAATACAAAATAACATTGGATTTATCTTTAATGTCCGTGTCAAAATCAACACCAAATTTAATGATTTTAAAATGATCTACACTATATGCATTGAAGCCAGTTAATCCAGTAGATATTTCAATCTTTTTCTTTGCCAATTTTAGATTTGAAAAAACACCTAAATCGAAAAAAGATTTATTATCATCACGAACAAAATATTCAAATTTTACTAAATAAAAATATTTAATCATAATACCACTCTCTATAGTATCTGAAATACCTTTCTATCCATTTAATAATTACTAAAGTTGATTTAACCTTAAGATATTAGGGAAATCCACTTCATCTAGAAATTGTATTTTTTTATAAAATAAGGAAGGCATACTAAGCAAATTCTTTAAGGGGATTTTTATACGTATTACTTCAGACATTCTTACCATTTTTTTCGTGGCAATGTACAAAATTCCCATAGTAAGAGATGGTGTATGCGCTAATCTAAAGTAATTTTTCAATGACCATTTGGCATAGAACATAGTATAAATATCCTTTATATCAATTTGAAGTTCATGATTGTTTTTATTTAAAATAATTTTATCATTATCAAATTTAATATTTTCTATTTTATATGTCACTTAATATCTCCTTTACACAAAATTCTGTATTTTGTTTAAATCTTCTAGTCCTAGGAGCATGAAGTACAACTCCGTGTTTTGTTGTTTCTTTTTCAGTCTCATCTAAATAATAAACATCTATATTATAACAAAATATAACTCAATTACCTTGTACATAATTTTTTTAACATTGAAGTCATAGAATCCGTATTTATATAAGTATTTATCAATATTTCCTATATTTAATTAATTCATCTGCACTTTTTAATATTAGTATATTAGGCACTCTTTTTATAATTTCTTTTTCTATCTTTTTCCATTTTTTATGTGAATATTTTCCAATTGCAATTCTATGAATATGGTTATCGTTTGTTGTAATTTCTATATAGCTAACACTATTCGCTCTCCATAATTCCCATCCAAGTCTTTATACTCAATCGCAGAAATTTCATCATAAAAGATTTTTTCTTTATACTGTAATCTTGTTATTTTTGTAACGAAATCATTTGGTATAAATAAATATTTTTCTTTAAATAGTAAAAAACCCATGTACCAACAAAGATTACAATTATATAAAATGTATGATATGACTAGTCCCATAACAATAAATAGCGCCATATAGTTAAAATGATTAATTGATAGTATGATTGCAACAATCAAAGGAGAATATACAAATATTCTGCTAATATAAGAAAGCACACTATTCGCCAAAAATACTTTCATTGTTACCTCCTAAAAATTAATTTGAATCTATAACCTATAAATTTAATAATACTTGTTTTAACTTTTGAATCATTTCTCAGCTTAATGTAAATATATGGCATATCATTGTAAACCAATATAATTGATAAATTGATGTTTTCTCATTGAATCGCCCTCTTAAATTATTATACAAAATATTACTGATTATAAAGATTCCATATATTTCTAAGCCTATCCTTATAAATTACCTTCCATAAAGTTGAAGTTAACCCTCTATCTAGAAATGCTACAGCGTAATCTTCCCATGTTCCAAACGAAATACCAGTTAATGTATATGCAAATAAATTTGTTAGCCCAGAAGACATTGTACTTGTTAATGCCGCTCCGCTAGCACCAAAGATTTTTTCAATGCTAGTTGTCTTTTTATTATTTCTCTCTATTATCGTATTAATCACTGGTTATTAAGATTAAATCTTTATTCCTATAGATACTAAAACATCAAATTGAATATTTGTTAAATAGAAGTATCTAACACCATTATATATAAAATTCAATCTTTATCTATAATTCAACTAAAAAGAATTTTATATAGAATTAAAGAAAAGACGAATCAACATAAGAAAGTAACTTCACCCAATTTTGCTTATAAAAGAGTTAGCTATTTTTTCAACAATTTTTCACAATGCGCACATAAGCCATCTTCATTTAGTGGTAAGGGCTTAAAATATTTCTTTATAAAATATACTTCTAAAGATCCATCTACTGTTGTAATTTTATCTGGCATAGAAGGATTATATCCTTTTTCATGGCAACACAAACATTCATTAATCCATTTTTTAAATTTAGGAAATGCATTAATATATTCTTCACCTTCATTACCTCTTTGTCTTTTCACTATAATTTACCCCATTTCTTTAAAATTTCTTTTAATAATTCAACTAGTTTCCTTAGATTATCATGAGTATTGTAAGGATACTTTTGTATTTCATTATGCAATCTTCTCCACAAATCTCTGTTTTCAATACCCAATCGTTTCATTGCTTCCGCCCATTGTTGATTTTGATGCTTATTGTTAGGTAAACCACCTTTAGCAAACATATAAGTGGTGCCTAACAATCCTGCCACCCCTAATATTTGTGCACCTGAAACAGTTAAAGTCATAGATCCAGTAGCTACAAGCGCCATTGTTCCTGCTGAAGTTTGTTCCAAAGCAAAACCTGTAGGTATTGTTGCAGAAAAACTCATACCAGTAAAAGCTCCTAGCCCTGCGCCAATAGCTCCACCTAAAACAATTGCTCCTAAATATTTATACCATGCAACACTTCCATTAAAGATTTGACCATCATCTTGATAATCTATATAAGTGGCAGTTCCAAATCCAATCAAGGCGCCTATAATTAATCCAATTAAAACAGCACTATGCCCGGTTGGATCATATAAATTCAACGGATCATTCATACAATAACAATATAAATTTAACCCATTAATATTTTCAGAGTCTAAATAATCAAGACTATCTGGGCTTAAGAATCTTCTCCAACTTGGAACATAAAAACGTGAATTTAGCCAATAATATTTTGTCTCACTATCATAATAATATCCTTTATATCGCATTGGATTAATCGCACCAATGCTATCATCTAAAAATATTATTTGCATGTTACCATAAGCATCATAACTATAATTTGCAACTACATTACCATCTTTATCAATGATACCTGTAATTCCTAATAAGTCCCATCGATAGTAATATCTTGTTTCAACATTATCTTTTCGATAGATAAAGAAGGATAATCTTCCATCTAATCCATAGAAATATTGTAATTGATAGCCTTTTGAATGGGTTTCACTTTGTAGTTGTCCGCCTACATAACTATAAATGACATCATCAATGGTTTTAGAAACTCCATTTTCTGTTTTTGTTTCTTTAATTAGTTTTCTTCTTCTTGTACCATCATCATTATATTTATATTGGATAGCATATTCTCCATCTACTATTAACTTAACTAGTCTTGAGCCTCTCCATGTAAAGTTCATCTTTTCTACTTGAGTTGATGAATCATAAATTCTTTTGACATACAAAGGATTAGTTTCTTCATATTCTAGAACATCTGTTCCTACTTTTTCTAATCGATCTTTATATAATGTTCCATATGTAAATCTAGTAGTAGTTGGACTAATTATATTTGGATTTTTATAGTATTTAACCGTTTTAATATTCCCATTATTATCATAGTCATAGACATATCGTTGTCGATAAGAATAGTTTTCTTCTTGCAAGAATCCTCTATCATCGTAACTATAGAATATTCCTGATATTGCTATACCATGAGTTTGACTTGTCATTCTTCCTAATGCGTCAAAAGTATATACATTCGTAACTTCATTATCTCCATAAGTATCAACTTCTTTTGAAATGGTGCCACTTGTTCTAGTTTCGGTACTTCCATTTTCCGTTACAGTACGATCTTCATAGGTATAAGTTTTCTTTAGAACAACTTTTCCATTATCTTCCATTTCGGTGCTTAATACTCTTCCTAATCGATCAGTTTCTGTTGTTTCTCTGATTCTTTTTAACAATGTTTCATAAGTATTTGGCGAGCCTTCTCCATAAAATAAATTAGCTAATAATAAACAATTAGTGTTTTTTACTAGTGTGATATTTAATTTTGAATACAAAGAATTCGATTGAAGAGTTACATAATGATCATTATTAATATATATATGCAAACGAATTAGGCCATTTTCCCGTACAAAACCAAGTTGAAATTTATTCCAAGTACCTTTGGCTATTGTATGATAAGCACTAGAGTCATTTGAGTTACCGAAATTATAGTACACATAGTATTGATTTACATTTGTCGTATCTTTTACTAAAGAAATTTCTAATCCTTCGGTAGATAGAATACTGATTTTATTAGATGATTCATTATTTAAAACTTTAAAATCAAAAAGAATATTTGCCTTTCCTGTTTCAAAAGGAAAATCTATAGTTTTACATAGTGTGCATTTCCCCGCATCAAATACTTCTTGTCTTAAAGTATCATCGTAAGAAAAATAATTATTATTCGCTTTATTATATTCATCTTTTGGAGTGAGCTTTACATCACGATTTCCTTTTACTGAAGTGACACTACCACTCAATGGGAAATAATCCCAGTTTGTTAAGCCACTCGTTTCTTTAATTCCTAAAACTGTATGTTTGGTTTGTACAGCTTCTTGTTTCCATGTTTCCCATTCTTTTTCTACTTCAATTAAATGATAAAATACGCTTTGGATATATTGCCGAACTGTATTCGTTTCAATATCATCATTTTCAACGATTAATCCAGTATATCCACCTAAAGCTTTGGTTTTCCCTTGTAATTCACTAGAACGAGGCGCATAAATAATTTCAATGTTTTGATTGAAGGAAATTTCAGTATCAATCGTTTTAGTTACATTTTCATCATTAATAAAAAGAATAAAATGGGTTTTATGCTCTTGAGGTTCCACTTTCACTTTTAAACCAATAAAATTCCATTCATCATCTTTATATACTGCCGAAGATTGAATTAATAAGTTGGAAGAAACTACGTTATTTCCATTAATCGTATTGTCAAACAAATAGATAACATTTTCTTTTTTTTCGATTGTAAAAAATCTAGAATTTGTTGATTTAATTCCAAATATTGTTTCATATTGAGTTGAATTATCATTACTTTGGGTTTGTTCTTCCTTAAAGGGCGTATGATAAAAAGTTCCAGCAAATATTGCTCTTTTATTATTTCCTGGTACGGAATAGTAAAGAGATCTTTCAGCAATTGTTTTCATTGAAGCATAAGGGATTCTGCCATCGTAATATGTAAATATCTCATTACTAATGATGTTATTAATTTTATCTATTGAGCCATCTTCTTTTTCTTTAACTAAATAAGAATAATGTCCATTCGTATTCGGTATTTCTATGCTAAAGAACGTACTAAAAAATTCTTGAAATGCACCTTTTATAAATGCCTTTGGAGATCTTCTCGTTGCCTCATCATATTGACTCTTATATTCAAAACTATGTTCACCATTCGGTGTCATTCTTGAAACTACATAGCCTTCTTTATTCTCTTTTCTTATAATATCAATCGTTTCACCTTGAGTAATCTGGATTTTTGAAATATCACCTTCTGGAGTATAACTATATGTTTTTATAAGTTTATTATTCGTTCCATAAACATGCGTTAATCTTTCTTTTTTATCATAAGTGAATTTATACTCTCGCTGTGTTCTAGTTTCGCCTCTTTTATCACCTTCTACATACAATAGTTGCCCATTTTCGTTATAAGTATAGCTTTCAATGTAATTGTTATCGCCATAAATTTTATAACTAATTCGTCCTGTTTTAGGTTGATTCGCCTTATCATCATTTTCATAAGCGTATAATTCTACTTGTGTATTCGTGTCATCTACATAAATATAATCAGGTAATCCATAATTATTATAGTCAAATTCGATTTGACTTCCATTTCCACTTACAACTTTTTGAATTTGGCGATTAGCGTTATAAGTAATATTTTGTTCTCTTAAAGTTGTTCCATCTTTACTCTCTTTTACTTTAATTAAATCATGATAGGCATTATATCCATATTCTTCTTTTTTGGATAATGGGTCTAAATAACTTCTTAAAGAATTAGAATTAATTTCAATGACTTCTACACTTGTTTGATCTCTTGTGTCAATTTCTGTTGTTGTTTTTGTTGTTATTGTTCCATAGTTATAACTTATGGTTCTTTTATTAACCGAATAAAGTTCACCATATTTTATACGTTGTGAAATAAGTTCGCCATCTTCATCATATTCCATTTCTGTGGTATTACCAAAAATATCAACACTTTTGGTTGGTTGATTTCTATCGTTATATTCTTCTATAAGATCACCACTGAAACTTGAAGAAGTTAATGATAATAGACGATTACTTTGATCCATCGTTGTTCTTACTTCTTCATTTCCTGTTTGAACTTTTCTTACCGCACCATGATATCCATAAGTAATTCTCTTCCCTACTCCGATTTCATATAATCCGAGCTCTTTCATATAAAAATTTTGATTTTTACTGAAAGAAACTGCTACTTTGATTTTACTAAACTCTCCTGGTGCTTCTACTGAAAGAGTGAAAAAGGTTAGTTTTCCCTGCACTGCTGCTCCTGATTTATAATAATTTCCAATGCATTGGTTTAGTTCATCATAAAAGTAAACGTCCAAGGTTATTGTAAAGCCTATTGTATCATTTTTATATCCTAATAATACTGCAGTAAAAGGATCTCCTTTATGTCCTGATTTACTAATTGTTTGAGAAATGCTTGCAATCGACTTTCCTGCTAAAGGTGTTAAACAGCACCATTCACCAGCAAACTTATTATCCAATATAGATGTAGTTACTAAAGTATCAAGAAATGTTGCATTTCCATCTACATCATATTTCAATAAACCTGACGAAAAATTACCATTTTCTAATAGATTTTCACTTAGTGTTTTATGACTAAATATTTGTAGCGTTCTTGAAGTTTCAACTTCTCGATTCCACTGATCGTATTGATGAGTTCTTACCCATCCATTTTCATTAACTTCATATTCTAAAAGATTTTTAACATTATAACCATATTCTGTTTTCTTACCTTCTGCATTTGTTAAAATACTTTTTAATGTTCCTTTTGTAATGCTCTGAGTACCTATAAAAACATTATTGACATAACTACTTATCGTTTTTGTTTGACCTGAGGTTGTAATAACGAGCTTTTTATGGAATAAAACATCTTCAATGGTTATCGTTGAAGTTGTTCGTGTGAAAGTATATTTTTCTAGAGTTGTACTACCCTCTTTATACTCTATTTGGGACAAATAATTATTAGAGTCATAAGTTAAAAACACTTGGTAATTAATTCGATTACTTCCATTCGTAATTTGCTTTATATCAATCCGTTCCGCCTTAAAACAATCAGACGCTGTTGATATAAACTCCATTGCGCAATCATTATTAGTGTACCGAAAAACTTTTTTAGAAACTTTTCTAAAAACAAAATAGCTACCATCATTTCCAAGATACTGGTTTAAAAAGAATGACTCAGATTCAAATAACGAATAACCTCCTTGCTGATTCACTATTTTATAATCAACAATTTCGTCATATAATGTTTCTCCAGTTTGCTCACAAATCATTGTTGTCGGTGTATCTTCATTTTTGATAAATACTCTTTTATTACCCAAGCAATCAATTACATTAAATTGTGTATCGTCCACATCTTGGAATGTTAAACTGTGTGAAAAGGTTCCACCTTTGCCTAAGTTTATACTATCATCAATTCTATCACTATCGAGATTATAAAGTAGTGTTAACCAAATGGTTTCTTTCCTACTGTCTGTGGTAAAGGAATAGTTAAATACGATGTTAAATTCTTCGTATTTAAAGAATAAGATAAACTTCCTATTTTTAAATTAAGATATTTTTTCCCAAATATGATTGAGCTCATTTGAATACTCCCCCTTATATTTTTATAGTAACATACAAATATAAAAAGAAAAGCATTATTTTTAACATATTATTAAAAATATTAGACACTTCACCTATAATGTAAAAAATACACTTTATTTAATAGCTAAATATACCTAATTCATATACGTAGTTTATTGCTATTTTACAAATTTATGTTAATTATTTTAGTTTTTATTCACTTTTTTCATCATTAGTTTAATAATTTTCTTAATTTGGTTGTTTGAATAATTACCTACATAAACATATTTAGAATCACCATTTTTCAAATTAATTAATAAATACTTGTTAAACCAATGTTTATAATAAACTTTAGTTTTTCTCTCCTCATCGGTAATTTTAACTATTTCAATATTTTCAATTTCCGATATCAATATTATTAGCGGCTTTATCCCAACTGGTTGTAAAAGGAAAATAATGAAAATGAACTGTATCATTATTAAAAACAAAATATCTTAACATTAATATTCCACCTATGGGGAACATAAACGTAATAGAAAAAATGAGTACTAAATACCAATTTTTGTATATCCATTCACTTGTTCCTCTAGTAATTAACATAAATATTAGTATTATGGCAGTAACTATCATCGGTCCACAAATAATCAAATATAGTAATACATCATAGAATGCCATTATTTTCTTTTTCATTTTATTCCCTCTATATTTTTATATTAGCATATAAATATCTTTAAAATTGCATTATTTTTAATATTTTCATAAAAAATACTAGACACTTAATAGAATATGTAAAAAATAATCTAAAATTATCGCTCATAACTCTTTTTTTATAATCAACAAATTTCTTTCTTTTTTTACTTGCTTTTTTCTTCTTTTTCTTGAACTATGGTACAATAAAAAAAGCGAGGTGTTTTTTATGAAATATCAAGTGGGTCACTTACTTTATATAGCAAAAGAAATGAAAGAAAGATATATCGGTTCTTATGTTCATCGTTTTCAAGAATATTCTAAAACCGATTATTTTTTAAGCTTTTCTAAAGCAAAAAATGAAAGACTTTTTATTTCTTTACAGTCCTCTCACCCTATGGTGGATATCGTTACACATAACGCTTCTACTTTTAGTGCCTTAGGAACACCTTTATTTTTACAATTAAGAAAAGAACTTGATCATGCTTTTTTAGAAGATGTTGAAGTATGGAATCAAGACCGTATTTTAGCATTACGTTTATCATGCACAAATGAAATCTATCAAACCCATACTCGTTATTTAGTTATTGAACTAATTACTGGAAACGCGAATCTTTTATTTTTAGATGAAGATAAAACCATTTTAGCGCTTTATCGGAGCACTTCTATTGACGCGAATCGACCCTTATTAAAAGGAATTACTTATACGCTTCCAGCGCAAAATGATACGTTTAAAAAGGAAATTGAAGTTCTTCCCTATTCTTTATCTAGTTTCTTTGATTTATATGAAAAAGAAGTAGAAGATAAAAGAAGAAAAGATCAATACGCTATCGTAATTAAAACAATTAAAAGTCAAAAAAAGGCATTGATGAAGAAAAAGAAAAACCAAATAATGGATTATCAAAATGCCTTAGGGGCAGAAAAATATAAAATGTATGGTGATTTACTCTTCACTTATTTATATACATTAAAAGATACGGGGAACGAAGTCGTTATTGAAGGCGTCACCATTCCTTTAGATCCTTTAAAGAGTTTAAAAGATAATGCCGTAAGCTATTATAAAAAATATCAAAAATCCAAAAGTGCTTTAGAGCATCTTACTATCCAAATGAAAGAAACCGATGAAGATATCGCTTATTTTACTCTATTAGAAGAACAATGGAATCACGCAAGCGAAAAAGAACTGCAAGAAATGTATATTGAATTAGTGGATAATAACTATATCAAAGTGAAAAAAGGTAAGGTAAAAAAAGAAAAGAAAGCCTTTGAACCTTATTTCACTTCTTACCATCAAGTGAAAATTGGTTATGGAAAAAATAATCTTCAAAACGATTATTTAACGTTCCATCTAAGTAAGAAAAAAGGTTATTTCTTACATGTTAAAGATCATCCAGGTTCTCATGTGGTCATTTTTGATGAACATCCTACGAAAGAAGTTATCGAATATGCCGCTTCTATTGCGCTATTTCTAGGTGGTTTTTTAGATGGTGATGTCATTTATACCCCATTAAATGAAGTCATGAAAACAACAAAAAAAGGTTTAGTACAATTAAAGAAATACCAAACCTTACACATCTCTTCTTTACCCAAAGATTTCTCACTTTAGTTCTTCGTTTTCTAAGAAGTCTTCGCCTTTAATGACTTCTTCCGTACTTAAACCAAAGAAGTTTTGTTGCCGTAACACTTCATAAGAGACTAAAGAAACACAATTCGATAGATTTAAACTTCTTGCACTCGGCACCATAGGAATTCGTAAACAACGATCCATATGGGCTCTTAGTATATCATGAGGAATGCCGGTAGATTCTCTTCCAAACATGATATAGTAATCGTGTCCGATTCTAGAAAAATCTTGATGGGAATAGACTTTTTTCCCATACCTTGTAATATAATAAATATCGGCATTCGGATGTTGGTTTAAAAAGTCATCCATATTCTCATAAAGCGTATAGGATAACCCTTCAATATAATCCATGCCGGCTCTTTTTAACGATTTATCATCGATAGAAAAAACTAAAGGACCAATAATATGTAAAGAAGCACCAATGGCTTTCGCAGTGCGCATAATATTACCGGTATTCGCAGGTTTTTCTGGTTGATATAAAATGATATGGAGCATGATTCAACACCTCTATATCACTATAGCATAACTCCATAAGGAAGTGAAAATATGATTGAAGAAATTGAAAATATCCTGCATCAAAAAGTCGAAACTATCGAGCCTCTTTTTGTTGGTTTAAGTAATGACCATGTTTTAATCAATCATACTTTCTTTGTTCGTATTGAAAAAAAGAATGGAAGAAAAGATGTTACACCTAAAGAAGAAGCCTGGATAGAAGAAAAATATGGAAATCTATTTCATCCTTCTTTTCCTACTCTCTTTTTTGATGTGGATAAAAATATAAAAATCTCATTATATCAACCGCATTTTGAGGAATTTTCTTCTTTAAATGCTACAAAAGAACAGCTAAAGCAAATCGCTACTCTTTTAAAAAGACTACATGCACTGAAAGAAGGTAAAGACCATCTATCTTCTTTTGAACCTTTAAAACGAATGCACTACTATCGAAACGAAGCACAAGTTGAACCGCATCCTTTAGAAAAAGATATTGAAGAAAATTATACAAAATATGATCAAGATCTCGTTATATGTCATCATGATGTAGTGCCTGGTAATCTATTAATAAAGGATGGTCACATTGAACTCATCGATTTTGAATATGTAGGGCTCGATGACCCTTATTTTGATTTAGCGTCTTTTATTAGTGAAAATAATATCCGTGACCAACAAATGATTTTCTTTTTCTTAGCATCTTACTTTTTAAGAAAGCCCCAAGAAAAAGAAATTGAAAAGTTTGCTTATTATTTAAAGCTCAATGATTTATTATGGTATTATTGGGCGTTGATGATGGAAAGAAAAACGCATCAAGAAGTTTATCAAGAAATCGCTAAAGAAAAAGAAGAACATTTACGTTCTCCTTTTCTATAAACCACAATTTTCTCCCGTAGAAGAATTATAAAAACAATGATTTTTAAACCGCCCTGCTAAGGTTCCCCAAAAGTTCTCTTTGCAGGGATTTCCTTTTTCTGGGGCTTGGAAATATAAAGCAGAATACGCAGGATATGCGCGCCAGAACTTAATACACTGTAGCGCAATTCTTCTTTCTTGCGTTGTAGGCGCGGAGATAAATAATGGGGTTTGTGTGCCTTCAAAGGCGTTCGGTTGCATAATGACATCTTCTAAAGTTTTTAACTTTTTAAACGGCGAACATTTTGCGACCACACGATTCACAACAACATTGCCCACTAATTTCATTCCAAAAACACCTTCCCCTTGTGCTTCTGAACGCATAATTTTACATAAAAGAACTAAATCTTTTTCTCGATAGGTTACTCGCATGTTTTCTCACCCACTTTTAATTTATGCTTGAAAATGCAAGTAGGCACTAAATGTAAAAGAAAATTCATTCTTCTTAAAAAAAAGACGGTAGCTTTTCGCTATCGTCCTTATTTTCTTTTTTTTACTTTTTGCTTGCTTCTCTAAAAATCGCTAAGCCATTATCAGTTAATGGATCTTTCACCATTTTTTCTAAAACCGCGAATGGAACGGTAGCGATATCAGCACCCGCTAAAGCGGCTTGTTCAATGTGTGCTAAGTTACGGATACTCGCAGCAATGACTTGAGTGTCATAACCATAATTATTAATCATGGCCATGATTTTTTCGATTAATTCAGCACCAGAATGACCCGCATCATCTACTCTTCCCATGAATGGAGAGATATAGGTGGCTCCTGCTTCACAGGCCATAATCGCTTGTGGAACGGAGAATACGAGGGTGACATTCGTGTGAATACCTAATTTAGAAAGTTGAGAAGTTGCGGCAATACCCTCCATCGTCATAGGAATTTTAATAACGATGTTCGGATGGATTTTTGCCAATTTCTTTGCTTCTCCTACCATTTCTTCCGCACTCGCTTCTTGCACTTCTGCGGAAATTGGACCATCAATTAACTCAACAATTTCTTTTACAACATCTTCAAGTTGACGTCCTTCTTTAGCGATTAATGATGGGTTGGTGGTTGCACCGGAAATGACGCCCCATTTTGAAGCAATACGAATATGTTCAATATTCGCGGTATCAATAAATAATTTCATTTACTTTATTCTCCTTTTTTACCAAATTTTTCATCATAGGCTTTTATATAGCGATCAATGATGGCTATCGCTTTTTCTCGTCCTTCAATATCAAAGACTTGTGTTTGTTTTCCTTCTAAGCTTTTATACACTTTAAAAAAGTGACAAATTTCATCAAAGATATGATCAGGTAATTCTTTAATCTCACGATACTTCCCGTAAATTGGGTCGTGAGCGCATACAGCGATGATTTTTTCATCTTCTAAACCTGAATCAACCATATTGATGATGCCGATAGGATAGCATTGTACAAGAGCTAATGGAACAATAGGCTCTGAACATATTACTAATACGTCGAGTGGATCATTATCTCCAGCATAAGTCCGTGGAATGAAACCATAATTCTGTGGATAGTGTGTGGAAGTATAGAGAATTCGATCTAAAACTAAAGCACCAGTTTGTTTATCGAGTTCGTACTTATTTTTGCATCCAGCAGGGATTTCAATACAGGCAACGAAATCATCAGGATGAATACGATCTTTGGATACATCATGCCAAATATTCATATATTTCCTCCTAGACATAAGTGTAGCACATTTTTATTCATAAGCATACGAAATAATGATATAATAACTAAAAAAGAAAGGGGGTGTTACTAGATGAAATCAAAAAAATGGTTACTATTATTTCTTGTTTTTCTTTCGTCTTGTCAAAGCACTTCTTTTTATCCTGAGGAAGATAAAATTCCTTTACAAAAAAACGAAAACTATCAAAAGCCCCAAGATGTTCCCTATGAAAAATTAGAATATGAAAATTATTCCGAAGTTTGTACAGTAAATTCTATCTTAGAAAAAATTGAGAAAAAAGAAAGCTTTGCTATGTATTTATACACTAAAACATGTGGAAGCTGTTTACGAATAAAACCACTTTTTATGAAATATATTATTGAAACAAAATATGTTTTTTCCACCGTAGAACTTAACGCTAGCGGAAATAGTCTAGAAGAAATTGAAAATGGATTAGGTACACTTTATCCCTCTTATTTTGGAAAAAACGAATATGGAGGGTATCCTTTTTCTACTCCACATTTTTATTTCTTTTTAAACGGAGAAATGAAAAATGATGCGGGCAAGCCCGAAAAAGATAATAATTATTCGTATTTCGTTTCCTTTATGAATCGTTATGTAAAAGAAGCTTAAAAAAGCCAAGAGCAAAAAACTCTTGACTTTTTTTATAATGTCGTTTGTTTAGTCTCTTGATAGATTCGATAAATCTCTTGAAGAATGGAAATCGCATTAAATGAATCATTATAAACAATATTGGTTTCACGGATCATACTTAAATTTTCAATGGGAAGAGCGATTAGTTTATTTTTCTTAATTTCATCTAAACATGCACTTCTAGCTAAAATCGATACGCCTAGGTTTTTTCTTACTAAGTCTTTAATGGTGGCAATGTTATCAACTTCTAAGACGACATTAAAATCTTCTACACTTTCATTCATAGCAATTAAAGTAGAATGAAACTGGGTTCTTGTAGCGGATCCTGGAAGACGTAATATCATCTTTTCTTTCTTTAAATCATTAATGGTAATCATGGAGAGTTTCGCTAAACGATTATCTTTTGAAAGAATACAAACCAGATAATCGGTATCTAAAAGTAATGATTTATATTTTAAAGGATTCGCCTTTTCTTCAATAATCGCTAAGTCAATCTCAAAATTATCTAATTTACTATAAAGATTTTTTATGGTGTCAGTAATTACCGTTATGTTTAAATTATCGATTTCATTACTACATTTGGCTAAAACCACCATCATAATATTACTTTCTGAAGTATGGGTAATACCAATTCTTAGGTTGGTAATATTTCTCTGATATCCTTTAATTTCTTGCTCCATTTTCTCATAAAGCGCAAGAATTTTTTTAGCGTAATTTACCGCAATTTTGCCTTCTTCCGTTAATAGAATATCGTTTTTCTTACGAATTACTAGGCGAATTTGAAACTCTTCTTCTAGTTGCTGAATGTGATGACTAACGGCTGGTTGGGTCATGGATAATTCTTCTGCCACTTTGGTGAAGTTTTTTAGTTCAGCAAGTTTTAATAAGGTAATCAATTTGTTATCGATCATGGTATTATTTCTCCTTAACTATAAATTTTATTTATGCAACTAAATAAAAAGATAATTTCTCTTTATCTTGGTTTCATTATATAGTAGGCGTTAGGAAAGCGCAATCCTAAAGAAAGGAGAAATCAAAATGAACTTCAAAAAGTTTCAATCCGTGGTCATGTCTTATAACCTTCGACACTACGGATTTGGATCTTCTAGTTATTTTAAAAGGTCATTAGAACTCACGGATACTTCGCCTGTCAGTGCTGTTTCTATTTTAAAATTAAGCTATGAAGAATTTGGTTTAAGAAAAACCGTCCTTACGAACATCTCTCTTTTCTTAGGACTTGCTCTTATTCTAGGGGGATTTGATGTCTTATCTTTTTATGTGAGCAATACGCTTTATTCCTCTTTATTACATTTAGTCCCCTTTTTACTTTTTATAAGAAAGTTCGATGTTTTATCACAAAGAGGAAAACACCAAACACTACTCTTTTTCTATTTAATCATTACTTTTATTTTTCATTTTTATGGGTTATTATCGCTTTTTTTCATCATCATGTATGAAAACATGATTGCGATTACCACTTTAAAAGGAGGTCTTTATTAATATGACACTCATCGAGAAACTTCATATTACTTCACCCGTTAGTATTGCGATTATTTCTATCGCGATTATGTTATTTGCCGGTTTTTTTCTTACAAGAATCACCAAGCTTTTAAAACTACCTAACGTAACAGCTTATATTGTTGCAGGAATTTTAATTGGTCCCTTTTGTCTTGATTTAATTCCTCCTTCATTTGTAGAAGGTACAAGTTTTCTAGCAGATATTGCTTTAGCTTTCATTGCTTTTAGTACCGGAGAATTTTTTCGCTTTGAAACACTAAAGAAAAACGGAATGAAAGTCGTTATTATTACTGTTTTTGAAGCATTAGCGGCTACCATCATCGTGTTTTTAGTTTGTTATTTCATCTTACGATTAGATTTAGCTTTCTCTATTGTTTTAGGCGCTTTAGCAGCAGCTACCGCCCCTGCTTCTACGATGATGACCATTCGTCAAACGGGCGCTAAAGGAGATTTCGTTGATACGCTTTTACAAGTGGTTGCTTTAGATGACGTAGTGGGCCTTATTGCTTATAGCATTGCGATTTCCATCGCCATTGCTTCTAAAAGTGGAAATGTAAGTTTTATTAGCATTGTTAAGCCGATTGGGCTTAATTTACTTGCTTTAATTATCGGTGGTTTATTCGGTTTATTCATGAAAGTGATGATGCCGAAAAAGCGGACCAAGGATAATCGATTAATTATTTCCATTGCTTTATTATTTGCCTTCTGCGGACTTTGTTCATTATTTGATATTTCCCCATTATTAGGATGTATGTGTATGGGGACCATTTATATTAATACCACGAACGATGATAAGTTATTTAAGCAACTCAATTATTTCACCCCACCGATCTTACTTTTATTCTTTGTTCGTTCAGGTGTGTCCTTTGATTTAAAAGCCTTAGTATCCTCTTCTTCTATCGGGTCGGTTCCTATTATTGTCATTGGTGTTGTCTACTTCTTTATCCGAATCATCGGAAAATATGGAGGGGCTTATGCGGGATGTCTCATTGCTAAAAAAGATAAAAAAGTTAGAAATTATCTTGGTTTAGCTTTAATTCCTCAAGCGGGGGTCGCTATCGGATTAGCGGCCTTAGGAGCAAGAGCAATTGGTGGAGAAGATGGCGTCGCCTTAGAAACCATCATCTTAGCGTCCAGTGTTTTATATGAATTAATCGGTCCTGCTTTAGCTAAATTATCATTATATTTATCTAAATCTTATGGGGATACTGCTGAAGTTTCTTCTCCTGCTATAGAAGAAAAAGCGCCTTTAACGAAAGAAGAAAAAGTAACGAAAAATGACTTAATTGAACAAGTAAAACAAATTCAAGAACATGTTCCTCTTCATTCTGATACTTCAATATCAGAAGAAGAACAGGCTTTCTTAGAAGCCGCTGAAGAGCTTTATTATCCGAATATCAATCATAGATATATAAATAAAAGATAAGGAGATGATTTTCTATGATCAAATTAACAAACTTAACGTGGGTAGATCCTTTAGGAAAACTCATCGGTGAATGGTCCGCAACCATTAACATTTATTCAATTCTCTTACGTATTGCTTTGGCCATTCTTTTCGGGGCACTCATTGGTTGTGAGCGTTCATCTAAACGTCATTCCGCAGGTTTAAGAACCTTTATTCTAGTTACTTTAATGGGTGCTTTAGCGGCTATTCTTGACACTTCTTTATTAAAAGAAAATGGAACAGCATTATATTTATTCTCCGCCATTACCATTCTAGGTACTGTTACAATTGGTGGAAATTCCATTTTATTTAGTTCTAAAAAGCAAATTAAAGGACTAACCACTTCTACTGGTTTATGGCTTTGTGTCATGCTTGGACTTGTTATTGGTTTAGGTTACTATTTAGTCGCCATTATATTATGTGCAATGTTACTTCTTGTTTTAGCAATATTCCCTGCTATTGAATTCTTCTTAAAGAATCGTTCTAATCACTTTGAAATTCATTTAGAATTAAATGATAAAAGTAAACTACAAGACTTTACTTTTACATTAAGAAAACTTCATATGCGTATTGATGATATCGAAATGAATAACGCTTATATTGGTTCTGGTTTAAGCGTATATACAATTTCTATGACCGATGAAGAAAAGAAAGCTAGAAAGCATAAGGATATTATTGAAGCTTTAGCAACTTTAAAATATGTTTATCATGTAGAAGAAATACAATAATCTTAAAAAAATGTACAATGTTAAAAAAAGTAGAAAAGTTCAATTATGACTCTTCTACTTTTTTTAATTCTAAGAACTTCTTTATTAAATACTTTTATTCATTTGCAACTTTTAAACGGTTGATTGCCCGTTTTAAAGCGAGTTCTGCACGTTCTATATCAATATCTGGTGAACGATTGCTTAGTCTTTCTTTAGCTCTTTGTTCTGCTTGCTTTGCCCGTTCAATATCAATCTCTTCTTTTGATTCAATGGCGTCAGCGAGCACAATCGTTTCTTTCTCACCAACATGGACAATCCCACCAGAAATCGCATATTCATAGCTATTTCCATTATAACGATAAGTTAACATACCGGTTTCTATCATCGACACTAAAGGAAAATGATGTGGTAAAATTCCCGTTAATCCTTTGGTAAGTGGAAGATTTAAAATATCGGCTTCCGCTTCTAAATAGATTCCTTTGGGGGTAATGATTTTAAAAGGGAAACTCATTTTATAAAGTCTTCGCTTTCTCTACCGCTTGTTCAATGGTTCCTACATAGAGGAAGGCTTGTTCAGGTAGGTCATCATATTTTCCTTCTAGAATCTCTTTAAAGCTACGAATGGTTTCTTTTACAGGTACATAAATTCCTTTAAATCCATTAAAGGTTTCCGCAACGTGGAAAGGTTGCGATAAGAAGTTACGAATACGACGAGCGCGTGCAACGACGATTTTGTCTTCTTCAGAAAGTTCATCCATACCTAAAATGGCAATGATATCTTGTAATTCTTTATAACGTTGTAATATTTGTTGTACACCACGTGCAACTTGATAGTGCTCTTCTCCTACGATATTGGGATCCAAGATTTGGGAAGAAGAATCAAGCGGATCAACAGCTGGATAAATACCTAAAGAAGCGGTCTTACGGTCCAAAACCGTTTTCGCATCTAAGTGCGAGAAAGTCGTGGCTGGAGCTGGGTCAGTTAAGTCATCAGCAGGAACGTAAATGGCTTGAATGGATGTAATAGAACCATTTTTCGTGGAAGTAATTCTTTCTTGTAATTGGCCCATTTCAGTGGCTAAAGTTGGTTGATAACCAACAGCACTTGGCATTCTTCCTAAAAGGGCGGAAACTTCACTACCGGCTTGGGTGAAACGGAAAATGTTATCGATGAATAAAAGAACATCTTGATGGGCGACATCACGGAAATATTCTGCCATCGTTAAACCCGTTAAACCTACCCGCATTCTTGCTCCTGGTGGTTCATTCATTTGACCAAAGACCAAGGCGGTTTTTTCTAATACGCCCGATGCTTTCATTTCATGATAAAGGTCATTACCTTCTCTTGTTCTTTCACCCACACCAGCGAAAATGGAGATACCTCCTCTTTCGGTAGCGATGTTATTAATTAATTCTTGGATTAAAACGGTTTTACCAACACCGGCACCACCGAAAAGTCCAACTTTACCACCGCGGACATAAGGACATAATAAGTCAATGACTTTAATTCCGGTTTCTAACATGACAGAAGACGTATTTTGTTCTTCATAGCTTGGGGCGTCACGGTGAATCGGCATATGTTTTACTTTAGAAAAATCGGTAGTGTGAATATCATCAATCGGTTCCCCTAAAACATTAAACATACGGCCTAATGTTTCTTTTCCTACAGGGACTTCAATAGGAGCGCCCGTATCGATAACATCCATGTTACGAACTAAACCTTCCGTTGGTCCCATGGAAACACAACGAACCATATCATCACCGATATGTTGACTGACTTCAATGGTGAGATACTCATCTTGGTCATTACGGCGAATGAGCAATGCGGTTAATAAATCAGGTAAATGATTTTCTTCAAATCGTACGTCAATAATGGGTCCGACAATTTGAACAATCTTTCCTATATTGCCTTTCTTTGCTTTCATAAGTTTTCCTCCTATTTTTTGATGGAGCCACCCACAACTTCCGTTATTTCTTGGGTAATGGAAGCTTGTCGCTCTTTGTTATAATCTAATTGTAATTTTTGATAAATCTCATCCGCGTTATCCGTGGCATTTTCCATCGCGGTTCTTCTTGAAGCTTGTTCACTTACTAAGGCTTCTAAAAGTTTTCCATGTAGTACCGAACGAACGTAAAGTGGAATGAGAGAAAGAAGAATTTCTTTAGGACTTGGTTCCATTAAGATATCTTTATATTCTTCGTTTCCCTCTTTTTTCATATGGAGGGGGAAAAGGGTGATTTCTTCAGGAACAAAGGTTAAGGAATTTACGTAATGGGTATAAAGCAATGTTACTTTACGATATTTTCCTTTTAAAAATTCACTTTCTATTAACGTGGATAATTGATGAATTGCGCGTTCTTCTAAATACGCGCCAGCATCAATAAAATCCGTAATTAAATGGTCTTTTTGATGACGATAATGATAATAGCCTTTTTGGCCAATGACGATGATATCATCGTTTTCTTTAATTCTTTGATCGGCGAATTTAAGCATATTATAGTTATAACCTGCACAAAGACCTAAGGTAGAAGTAACTAAGATATATAAATCTTTTTGCGCTTCATTTTCTTTTAAATAAGGAGAATCAATGGAATCGACACGAGAAAAGACATCTTGCATTAAAGAAATCATGTAAGACGTGTACATTAAATTCTCTTCCATTAAATCTTTCCAAGTTTTTAGTTTCACCGTAGCGACGAGTTCCATCGCTCTTGTGATCTTTTTGGTGGATTCAATGGAACGCATTCTTCTTTTGGTCGCTTGTAATCCATTTCCCATAAGAGAATCTCCTTTCTTTTATTTATTCATGCGTGGATAAATAAGAAGTCATAAAATCATTCATGATATCTTTTAAAGAACGATCCATTTCTTGAGAAATGACTTTTTCTTCACGAATTTGCTTTAAGATATCTTGATGTTTGGCTTCCATATATTGATAAAGTTCTTCTAAGCAAGGACGAACTTTTCCTAAATCTAATTTTTCTAAGAAACGGTGTTTAGCCGCAAATAATTCGATGATTTGTTGTTCGACGGAATGGTTAACATATTGTTTTTGTTTTAACACTTCCATCAAAATGGAACCGTGATGTAAAACATTTTTGGTGCTTTCATCAAGGTCACTACCGAATTGTGAGAACGCTAATAACTCTTGATAAGAGGCTAAATCAATTTTTAATGATCCGGAAACTTGTTTCATGGCTTTAATTTGCGCCGCACTACCAACTCTTGATACGGAGAAACCACTATCAACAGCCGGACGTTGACCAGCATTAAAGAGTTCGGTCATTAAGAAGATTTGTCCATCGGTAATAGAAATAACGTTGGTTGGAATATAAGCAGAAATGTCTCCGGCTTGCGTTTCAACGATCGGTAAAGCGGTAATGGAGCCACCACCATATTCAGGGGCTAATTTACACGCTCTTTCTAATAAACGAGAATGGAGATAGAAGACATCACCTGGGTAAGCTTCTCGACCGGGAGATCTCTTTAATAAAAGAGATAAAGTACGATAAGCAACAGCATGTTTACTTAAATCATCGTAGACGATTAAGACATCTTTTCCTTGTTCCATCCACTCTTCCGCCATAGTAACACCAGCATAAGGTGCAATATATTGTAATGGCGCTAATTCACTTGCCGTTGCGGATACCACAGTGGTATAAGATAAAGCACCATGTACCCGTAATTTTTCAACGATTAAGGCAACGGAAGAATTCTTTTGTCCGATGGCGACATAAACACATAAGCAGTTCTTGCCTTTTTGGTTTAAAATCGTATCAATGGCAATCGCCGTTTTTCCGGTTTGACGGTCACCAATGATTAATTCTCTTTGGCCTCTACCAATTGGAATCATTGCGTCGATAACGGTAATACCGGTTTGTAATGGGGTATCGACCGATTTACGTTTCATAACACCGGGTGCAATTCTTTCGATTGGACGATGTTTGGTAGCTTTAATTTCACCTAAACCATCAATCGGTTGACCTAAAGCATTGACTACACGACCTAATAAACCATCGCCAACAGGTACTTCGACCACGCGGCCGGTTCTTTTTACCATGTCGCCTTCTTTAATACCACGGTCATTTCCTAATAAAACCGCACCTACATGGTCTTCTTCTAGATTTAAAACCATGCCGTAGACGTCATCAGGGAAAACAAGAAGTTCACCAAGCATGGCTTGATCTAAACCATAAACAAGCGCGATACCATCACCTACTGTGATGACCGTTCCCACATCTTTACTTTCTACTTTATGGTCATATTCTTTAATTTGGGCTTTAATTAATGCACTAATTTCATCTGCTTTAATTTCCATTTTTGCCGCCTACCTTTCCTAATAATTGTTTTTTGAGTTCATCGACTTTGAACAATAAAGAGCCATCGAATATATGGTCATGAACAACGACTTTAATACCACCAAGCAACTTAGCATCTAAGACGTTTTTGAGGTCAACTTTACAATTCATTCTTGTCGATATCTTCTCGGTTATTTTTTGCATTTGTTCTTCATTTAAGGGAATGACTGAATAAACAATGCCTTCTTCAATTCCTAAATATGCATTGCATAAGGAATGAAACTCTTTACAAATAGATAATAATTCTTTTGATCGATGATGATCCACAATGACCTTTAAAAAGGAAATGATATGTGGACTATCTAAAGAAGAAAATGCTTGATCTAATAAAGCATGTTTTTCTTCAAAGGATAAAAAGTATGACGAAAGAATCCGCACATAATCCGGATTTTTCTCGATAATTTGTCTCACAACTTTTATCTTTTCTTGGTAATCTTCCACAAGATTTTCTTCTTTTGCTAGGCTAAAAAGCGCTAAGGCATATCGATTTTGAATACTATCCATTATCGATCCACATCCTTTATAAATTGCGCAATCAAGCGTTCTTGATCTTCTTTATTCACTTCTCTACCTAGTAAGGCTTTAGAAGCTTCTAAAGCGACATTGACCATTTCATTATGCACATCATCTATGGCTTTTTGACGGCTTAATTCAATGTCTACTTCCGCTTGTTCACGAACTTTGTTAGCTTCATTTTCAGCATTAGAAAGAATTCTTGCTTTTTCATCTTCACCCTCTTTTCTAGCGTCGATCAAGATTTGGTAGGCTTCTTTTTTCTTTTCTACGATTTCTTGATTAGCAATAGAAAGTTTTTCTTGGGCTTCTTGGTCTAACACTTCCGCGTTATGGATATGACTTTCTACATAATCTCCGCGTTCTTTTAAAAGTTTCTTCACGGGTTTATATAGAAAGAATGTAGCGGCAATCGCGAGTACGATAAAAGCGCTTAATTGCACGACAACAGGTACCCAACCATTAGGAAAAAGCTTATTAATAAAATCTTGAGGATCTAATTCCAAGTCAAATAAAGTCACGAATTCCATAAAAATATGTATCGTGTTTGACATAACAAAAGACCTCCAATTACTTCACTGCAACTAAGAATAATACTAATAAGGCAATAACGAAGGCGTAAATACCAGTGGTTTCTGTTAAAGCACAACCAATAATTAAAGTGGAACGAATTTTACCACTTGCTTCTGGATTTCTTGCTACACCTTCAACGGCTTTAGCAGCGGTTAAACCTTCGGTAATAGCACAAGCCATACCACCTAATACGGCGATAGCGGCGGCGATACAGGCGACACCCTTCATTTGGAATTGGGCGGCTGCATCCGTTAATTCGGCGAAAATAGTGAATAGATTTGCTGGTAACATTTTTATATCCTCCTTTTCTATACTATTTTTTTCTTACGTTCTGCTCTACGCGCTTTGCGTTGAGCAATTTTTTCTTCTCTAGCTTTTTCTCTTTGAATTTCTTCTAATTCTGTTTCATCCTCTTCTGGGCCTTCTTGCGCGATAAGTAGCATACTTACCATGATGAAGACTAACGTTTGGATAAAGCCGGAGAATATATCGAAATATGCATGGAGGGCTGGCGTGATAAACGGCGCCACAAAGAATGGTAGCCCAAAGATTGCATTCGATAGCTCTTTTAAAGCGGTATACATAACTTCCATCAATACCCAACCGGCCACGGCATTACCGAATAAACGGAAGGATAAAGAAAGCAATGGTGCCCACATCGAAAGTAAGTTGATGGGGAGAAAAAGTGGAAAGGGATCAATATACCGTTTGAAATATTTCCACTTTGTAAAGCGAACACTGTTCGCATGAATCAAGACGAATGTACATAGCGCAATCGTAAATGGTACGATATAAAGCGTCATTGGAGATGGTAAACCGATTAAACCGATGGTAAAACACATAAAGATATAGAAAGAAACAGCCATAATATAACCGGTGAAGTTTCGATATCTTCTTCCCATGGTTTCAACTACTAAGCCTTCCATCTTCTCTACTGCCATTTCCGCCACCAATAAGATGCCTTTTGGTCTTTTTAACGGATTGGCTTTTTTAGCCTTTAGAAAAATAATAAAGAACAAAATAACGCCGATAATAACAATAATTAAAGAAGAATAAATTTCTCCAGGAATACCTTTAATGGTGGAAGCTGGTAAACCTAAATCGCAAGAAGTTAATAAGAAAAGAGATAAGACACTCAATAAAAGAAAACGATAATGTTTCATTCAGCCTCTCCTTTCTTTAAACCATATACTATAATGGTAAGTTTTTGTAACAAGTATGCGCCTAAAACCGCAAAAACATTGAAGATGTTAAAGCCAAAATGTTGAAGTAATAAAGCAATGGTAAGTCCTGTTCCATAAAGGAGATAACGGAGCATATAAAAGCCAACCGCTTTTCCTTTAGGCTTTAACGTTGAAATACAGACATCACTTTGCTTGATAATCAATAAAAAATTCAACACACTGATGATGGCGCCTAATAGGATACCTAAAGAGATATCCATGTGATGAATAAAAAAGCAAAAGGAAGAAAGAAGAAAGGCCATGAGTTCTACGAAAATAATCCAAAATGTATAGCGATGAATTTCGTTTAATCCTTGGTAAATTTTCTTCATCCATTCTCTCCTTTGATGATTTATCATCAGGCTTGAATTATAGCACGTTTTTACTTTTTTTTGTAGAGTTTTTGCACGACATTTTTTGATTTTGTCTTAGTGTTCTTTTTTTGTTTTTTTTTCTTTGTTATTTCGACAACTTTGATTCATGAAATAAAGTAAACTATTTTAAGGAGAAAAATCTTTTTGACCATTTCATACCGCTGTCCTAAAAAATTTAAGATTTTTTCTCAATTATTATGTACATTTTTTGCGTTTTTTAATCATTTTAATCCAAAAAGCAAGTTGAATGTAACCGCTTGCATTTTCTCTTAAAAAGCCGTATGATTATAAAGACGCTCTTTAGCGCGTGAGTAAATGAAAAGAAAAAAGGAGGTGTGTATATGAGCTTTCAAGTCAGATTTGACGGCAAAGAATATACCATAGAAAAAAAAGTATCTTTACTCTCACTCATTGGTAGTGATAGAAAAGACGTTATCTGTGCCATGGTCAACAACCGTCTTCGTGAACTCAATTACGAAGTTTATTACGACGCAGATATTCAGTTTTTAACATGCAAAGATCAACAAGCCATCCGTATATACGAAGCTTCTCTTCGTTATGTAATTGCAATGGCCTTTTCTCGCATCTATCCAAAAATTAAAATTCGTTTTAGTTATAACATTTCTCGTTCCATTTTTATTGAAATTTTAAATAAAGAGGTTCGTGTCGATTCCATGGTGGTGAAAAACATCAAAGAGGAAATGGATCGCATTATTGCTGCTGATCTTCCCTTCAACCGGAAGATTGTAAGCAATGAAGAAGCATTAGAAATTTTCCACGAAAGAGGTTTTGATGACAAGATTGATATTTTAAAATATCGTCCTGAAAAAACCGTTCACCTTTATGAATGTGATGGATTCTTAGACTATATGTATGGCCACATGGTGCCATCCTCTGGTTATTTAACTTCCTACCGCATTCGCATTTACCATCCTGGTATCATTGTTCAATACCCTCGTTCTGAAACGAAGGGCGAAATTCCTGATTTCCAAGACGCTCCAATGTTTGGGCGCACTTTAAAAGCTTCCCATACATGGGCAAAAATTGTTAGTGTTGATTCCATTGCTGGTATCAACCAATATGTCGAAAGTGGTAACACCATTGACTTTATCAATATGTGTGAAGCTCGTCACAATAGTATGTTAAACGATTTAGGTACTCGTATTGAAACCGATATCGATAATATTCGTTTAATTTGTATTGCCGGTCCTTCTAGTTCTGGAAAAACCACTTTCGCTAACCGCTTAAGAATTGAATTACTCTCTCGCGGTATTCGTCCAATTCGTATTTCCATTGACGATTATTATTTACCAAGAGACCAAGCACCAAAAGATGAAAATGGAGAACCTGATTTAGAAAGCATTTACGCTCTCGACATCGATTTATTCAATCAAAATATGGTGGACTTAATTAACGGCGAAGAAGTTCAACTTCCTAAATTCGATTTCACTTTAGGCAAAAGAATCAATGGTCGTCTTCTTCAACTTGAACCTGATCAACCGATTATCATTGAAGGCATTCATGCTTTAAATGATACGCTAACATCTTTAGTTCCAAAACACCAAAAATTCAAGATTTATATTGCTCCACAAGCGCAAATTAACCTTGATGCCCATAACCCAATTTCTTTAACCGACTTACGTTTATTACGTCGTTTAGTCCGTGATAAGAAATTTAGAAATGCCCCCGCTGAAACCACCTTCCAAATGTGGCCAAGCGTTCGTAAAGGTGAATTTACTTGGATTTATGCAACCCAAGAAGGCGCAGATTACGTATTCAATTCTTTATTAGCCTATGAATTGTGCGTAATGAAAAAATATGCTCTTCCTCTTCTCCAAGCCATTGATAAGGATTCGCCTTACTTTGTTTTAGCTGAACGTTTAATTAAATTCTTAAAATACTTTGTGGATATGGATGATAAATACATTCCATGTAACTCTTTATTAAGAGAATTTATCGGTGATTCTTGTTTCCAAGATGTATAAAAAAAGCCGACCTTTAGGGTCGGCTTTTCTTTTGTCTTTACGCTGGATGATTTTGGCTTAAATCATCTAATCGATGCGTTTCAATTTCTAAAATAATCTTTAATTGCGGTAAATAAGTATTCCGTAATAATAAATATGCATTACGATCTTTTTCTGGCATGGAAGAAGTATAGATTTCTTTAAAGATTTCTTCTAACCGTAAGAAAGACGCATAAACATTCACGATCGAAAAATAGAAAAAGAATTGACGGTTAGAATAAATAAGTAACGGCGAAGAGTGTGCGATTTCACTCGACATTTCATACCTCGAATTATATTCGCTTAATCCCGCCATATTTTCTGTTCCATTACGGAAATTTAAACGGAAATCTTCTTTATTTTCAATGCCGGGAATGGCATAAAGCCATCCGCATTCAATAAAGCGTTTCATATCTTTGCTCTTTAAACCTAATGATTTCATTTTTTCTTTGATTTCTACAAAGACTTCATCTTGCTCTTCTTTACTTCCTAATATGTCACGGAAAGCAAGTCCATAAGTAATATGTCTTAAATAAGCATCAATTACAGGTTTTCGATATTGAAATAAAATACGGGCGATACATTCGGTTTCATGAAGCGTTCTCCAAGTAGAAAAAGCTTCGGTTTCAAATCCGGAAAATAAGAGTTGAATGATACAATCGCACATCCGAAAACCTTTATGTAAAATATCAATCATTAAAGTTTGTTCTGGGTCATTTTTTTGAAATTGGGTAAGTGAATGCAAAACATAATTTAAATATAAAGATAAGGAAGTTAAAGGCGGAAAATACCGATCTTGCATCGCATCTTCATGATATTTTAAATGCTCAATCGTAAAATATTTATCTAAAACAATGGAAGATAATCGTTTAATATAAACTTCATTATTTTCCATTTTATTTACGTCTTCTAAAGAAGAACCTGAGGTCGAATAAACATGTTCATTAATTAAATAAGAAAGGATAGAAATCGGATTGATTTTTCCTAAAAGAGGCACTTTTTGATCGTTTAATATGTGAATTAAACTCTCAACAATTTCTTGATAGCATGTATAAAGGAAGTCATGATTGAGTCTTGAATCGACATGTAAAATTCGTTCAGCGGAATCAAAAGTTTCCCGCATCAAATATAAATCTTCCTCTTCCATTTATAAACTCCTTTCTTCGTAACGAATTTCTTTTTCTTTGGCAATTGATTTTAATTCTTCTTTGAGTTCATCACTTGCACTAGGATAAGCGATAATTTTGGTTAAAATAGGTGCAAAAAAGGCGTGACGAATTAAGGCACTTTGGTCTAATAAGATGAAGTTATTGCCTTCTTTCTTTTGAAAAAGAACTTTTAATAAATCTAACACATCTTCACTCTTTTGGTCTTCAAAGACCATATCTACACCATGATAGAAATTCGGCATTAAGGCATTATAAGCTTGACGGTCTAATAAATTAAAATCGTACTCTAAAACAAAGGGTGCATCCGTTGGTGCTTTTTCATATAAATCTAAAATTTCAAAGCGTTCATTCCAAACCGCTAACCGCTTCTCTTTTTCTTCTAATGTAAAAGGAATGTCAATGGGAGAAAATAATAATACATCATCTAATAAAGCTTCAATCATCGGATAATGGGTTCTTCCTCTATTATCCAAACAAGTATCAATATTTCCTTTCACATAGAAAGTTTTTAAAATCCAATCTTTTTTAGCGTTTAAGGCTCTTAAAACATCTTCATCTTTATCGCTATAGAGATGACATGCGTTTTCTAATTCTTCATGCATCTAAACCACCTCTTTTTATTAGTGTAGCATATTTCCTTTACTTTCGCCTAACTTTACTTTTCTTTTCATTCTTATCGCACGGAATTAGATTTAGAAAATAGACTAATATTGTTAGGAGGGACAAAAGATGGATGACTTAGTAGAGTTTAAGGATGTTTCCAAAACCTTTTTTTCCGAAAAAGGTGAAACAATTGTATTATCTCATGTTAGTTTTTCTTTAAAACCGCATGAAATCATCGCGATTATCGGTCCCTCTGGTTGCGGGAAATCAACACTTTTAAATTTAGTGAGTGGGTTAATTGAACCTAGCGAAGGTTATGTTACACTCAACGCACACATGGGCTATATGTTTCAAACCGACCATCTTTTTTCATGGAGAACCGTGAAAGATAACGTTTTATTAGGTTTAGAAATTACCCATACTAAAACGAAAGAAAACGTAAAATACGCTATCGACTTATTAGAAAAATATCAATTAGGGGAATTTTTACATCATTACCCACAAGAATTATCGGGTGGTATGCGTCAAAGAGTGGCTTTAATTCGTACTTTGGTATTAAAACCGGAAGTTCTTCTTTTAGATGAACCTTTTTCCGCTTTAGATTATCAAACCAAACTTCTTGTGTTAGATGATGTATACCGCATTATTCATGAAGAAAAGAAATCAGCCATTATCGTTACTCACGATATTAGTGAGGCAATTTCCTTTGCCGACCGCGTGATTGTTTTATCCTCGCGTCCTTCTTCTATTCAAGCCTCTATTCCGATTGACTTACACCTTCAAGAAGAAAAGACCCCTTTAAAAGCGCGTAAATCCAAAGAATTCCCCGCATATTTTGATAAGATTTATAAGGAGTTACACCATGATGAAACGTAAGATTTCTTCTTTAGAAGACTTTAAAAAAGAAAAAAGAAGAAAAAAGGGGTTGATTCTTTTTTCTCAGTTTGCTTTGCTCTTTCTTTTTCTAGCCTCTTGGGAACTCTTTGCACGTCTAGGTGTGATTAATACCTTTCTAGTTTCTAAGCCCAGTGATATTTGGAATCTCTTTTTTATTTATTTAAAAAATGGTGAGATTTTCCGTCACATGAAAGTTTCTCTTTTAGAAACGCTTTATGGCTTAGTGATTGGTACAGGATTAGGAATTTTAATTGGAATTTTGTTATGGTGGTTTCCCACCTTAAGCCGAATTCTAGATCCTTTTTTAGTGGTATTAAACGCATTACCCAAAACCGCTTTAGCGCCGATTTTAATCATTTGGGCCGGAACGGGAATGAAAGGCATTGTTGTCGTTGCGATTTCTTTATCGATTGTAATTACCATTCTCTCTTCTTATCATGCTTTTAATAGCATTGATGAAGAACAAATTAAAATGATGAAAACCTTAGGTGCTTCTAAATGGCAGATTTTAATCAAGTTGATTCTACCCGCCAATATTCCTAACTTAATCAACATTGTAAAAATCAATATTGGTATGGCTTGGGTAGGCGTTATCGTTGGAGAGTTTTTAGTCTCGCGAGAAGGCATTGGTTATTTAGTCGTTTATGGAGGCCAAGTCTTTAAACTCGACTTAGTTATGATGGGCGTATTTATTCTCGGCGTCTTAGCTTTACTCATGTATTTGTTATTGAATGGTGTCGAAAAATATTTTCGAACATATCGTTATCATGGAAGGAGAAAAAAGAAATGAAAAAATCTTTATATTTGTTGTTGGCTAGCTTTTTAACGCTTTTAGGGGTAGGAACGGGGTGCGCTAAAAACGATGGTTTAACGCGTATTACCTTAGCAGAAGTCACTCATTCTATCTTCTACGCTCCGCAATATGTAGCTTTAGAAAAAGGCTATTTTGAAGAAGAAGGTTTAAAGGTGAACATCATCACCACGCCAGGTGCGGATAAAACAATGGCGGCTCTATTATCCAAAGAAGCCCAAATCGGTTTAATGGGTCCTGAAGCAAGTGTTTACGTCTATAATGGTGGCGAAAAAGATTACGCAATCAACTTTGCCCAACTCACGCATAAAGATGGTAGTTTTTTATTAGCCCGGGAAGAAATGCCAAACTTCACTTGGAATGATGTAAAAGGTAAAACCATCATTGGGGGTAGAAAAGGCGGTATGCCTGAAATGACTTTAGAATACGTGCTTAAAAAAGCGGGTCTAGACGTCGGTCAAAATGACCCTAGTAAAGAAGTAAACGTTCGTACAGATGTCAACTTTGATGTTATGGCGGGTGTATTTACCGCTGGACAAAGCGATTTTGTTACGCTATTTGAGCCATCTGCTAGCCAAGTTGTAAGAAACGGCATCGGTCATATCGTTGCTTCCATTGGTGAATCTTCTGGTGAAGTTCCTTATACATGCTATAGTTCATTAAAAAGCTATATGGGAAAAAATGAAGATACCTTAAAAGCTTTTACTCGGGCAATTAAAAAAGGAATTGATTTCATGTTAGATAGTTCATTAGAAGACATCGTAAAAGCTTTAGCACCGAGCTTTTTATCTTCGGATGAAACGGAGATTACTAATGTTGTGAAAAACTACCAAAGCATTAAAGTATGGGATAAAGAACTCGCTTTAAAAGAAGAAAGTTATGAACGTTTAATTGAAATCATCACTTTAGCAGGTGAATTAAAAGAAGACGCTGCTCCGTTTGATAAAATCGTTAACAACGCCTTCGTTCAATAAGTATATTTATTTTCCAATTCTAGCAAGAATTGGATTTTTTTATAGTTCGATGAATTCCCCTTTCATGATGGAATATAAATAGCATCGAACGGGTAAATGGAATGTCCTTTCAACATATTTTTGATAAGTCGCTAATTGGTCTTTATATTTAATAGGGTCAATAACCGAAGTTTTAAAATCAATGACGGTTGCTTCTTTTTCACCAATGAATAATAGGTCAATAATGCCCTCTTTTTGCGTTTCTTCATCAAAATAAGCATATTCATGATAGAACTTTTCATGTTGATGGTCTTGGTATAAAGAAGACGCTAAGAACTGTTGAACATAATGTTTTTCTTTAGGATCTCGAATAAAGTCTAAAGATAAATGATGAAAATCTAACATTTCAAAAATAAAGTGGAGATTTTCACCATACGCTAAAGTGGATTCTTCTACATCTATAGCGGTTAATGACGCTCGTTTAGAAGTACGAACCACTTGCGGAATATCAATACTTCTTATTTCAATTTGTGATAAAGATTCATTTTTCTCTTCTTCATCTATTTGAGTTGCTATAGGACCTACAATTTCTTTAAAATGAAAATGTTCACTAGGTACTTCACTACGCATGAATAAATCGAGTAAAGATTTAGAATTCGATAAGAAATAATGATCTTTTTTATCTAAATTATATAGATAAATCATTTTTTCTTTGGCTCGAGTTGCCGCTACATAGAAAAGACGAATCTTTTCGCTTAATTCTTCATTAATTTCAGACATTCTAGCTAAATAATGATAGAAAGTATCCGGCGCTCTTTCATCGACAACCGGTACTAAAATGCCATATTTTAAAGAACTGAGGAATAATCCTTTTAAATCTTGAAGATTAAAATCATTGGATAATCCTGAATAATATACGATAGGGAATTCGAGACCTTTGGATTTATGAATGGATAATAAGCGCACTGAATCACTTCCATCATCTTCATAAGAAGAAGTGAGTTGAATACCTAAATCGTGAATTTCTGCTAGATAATTAATAAAATCTTCTAAGGTATATTCCATTTCTTCCATGGTAGAAATCGTATCATAAACGTGTTCGATTTGCTTTCTACCCTTTTCAATATCTCCAATAGAGATTAAACGATTTTCAAAGTCAAAAGCATCGATTAAATGACGAACTTGATACGCTAAAGAATGAGAATGAAGTTCATTAACTAAAGCTTGAACTTTTATAAATAATTCCGTATTCTTATAATCTTTATTTTTTACAATTTCTTCTAATTCTAAGTCACTTCCGCAATAGATAAAGCTTCGATATAAAGAACAATAGGCATGTTCAAAAGTCGCATCAAATTTTTGTTTTAATATCGCATAATAAACTTTTAATAAACTTTGTAAAGTAGTAATTGGATAAGAGGCTATGAGGTTATCATCTTTTTCTACTCGAATCGGAATATGATATTCTTCAAAAATCTTTTGGTAGCGGTCAAAATCCGTTTTACGATCCATTAAAATAGCAAAATCACGGTATTCTGCCTTATGAAACTCTTTACTTCCTTTATCAAAGATGGGGTACGTATGCACTTTTTTTACGATGTCTTCTGCAATTAATCGTACTTCATCTTCTTTTCTTCCTTTTTGATCAGGATAGTAAGTAAAGACGTCCAAATGATAATCTTCTTCGGTTTTTCCTTCTTCTACATAACTTTTATTTCCAAAAAGAATGATGTGATCTTGTTTATAATTCGCACCACCATAATCTAAAAACATGATGTTAGAAAACATTAAATTAATATCTTCAATCACTTCTTTACGCGAACGGAAGTTTTGATTTAAATCAATTTTTTTACCGCCATTATTTTGGGCATAACGAAGGTATTTATCCATGAAAAGATTACAGTTTGCGTTTCTAAAACGATAGATGGATTGTTTAATATCCCCTACCATATAAAGGTTATTATGGCTTAATTTCATTAAAAAGGCATCTTGAATATCGGAAGTATCTTGATATTCATCGACCATCACTGCGCGAATCTTATTTTTTAACTCTTCAATGACGAGTGGATGGTCTAATAAGGATAATGCAAGTTTAGCAATATCACTAAAGGTATAAATATGATGTGCTTTTTTAAACGCCACCATCCGTTCATGGAGTTCGTTAACCATGTCTAAGCAAAGATGGACATCCGTTTTTGTCGATAAATAACGCGAAATCGCTGTATTTTTATCGCCTAACATTTTAAACATATCGCGAAGTTCATGGGTTATCTTTTTTAAAGCATTCCGATAATTCTCTTCTTCCTTCGTTAAAGGTGGAACATCCTTTCGAGGTAATCTTTTTGGAAAATTATATCCATACATCCTTTCATATACGGATTGATAGTCATCCAGTGTTAAAAAAGGTGATAAAGAATCTTCAATATTTTTTTGATCATCTAAATCTTCGATTTCTCGTGATTTTATAATAACTTCTTCTAATCTTTTTTTCGTTTCACGCACTAAAGTATTCAAATCTTTTTCTATTTTTTCTAAAGCAAAATGCTCTTCTTCATAATGCGCTAAAAAAGAATCACGATCGATTTCTAAATCGGCGTTTGAATCAATTTTTAAAAGGAAACGTTTAAAATCACTATCATCGCGTAAAGCAAAACGATGCATATAGTTTTCAAATTCAACGGTTGGATGAAGATAATACTCTTTTAATATGGCATCGATTTCTTTCATTCTTTGAATTTGAACAATAGAATCATCCGTAATAGAAATCTGTTGATCTAAATCAAGAAGATAATGATATTTTTTCACCAATGATAAAGCAAAAGCGTCAAAGGTCATAATATAGCTTGTATCAACTTCTTGGGCTTTTTCTTTTAAAAGTGGGTCTTTTAATAATTTTCCACGAATCCTTTCGCGCATTTCAAAAGCGGCCGCGTTCGTAAAGGTTAATACGACGATTTCATCTAAGCCATAGCCTTCTAAAATCATTTGATACACGCGTTCAGTTAAAACCGCTGTTTTACCTGAGCCTGCTCCTGCGGAGACAATAACGTTAGTATCACGAACATAGATTGCTTCTTTTTGTTCATCCGTCCAATTCGGCATCGTTATCCTCTCCTTCCACTTTCTTTAATGTAATCATTTCTTTATCTTTTTCTTCAACATAGCAAATATCTTTAAAAGGACATAGTTCACAAGATCTTACGGTAGCGTCGATAAACTTCGGTCGAATTGGGAATTCGTTATTCCGAATACTTTGATCCATTGCATAAATAAGAAGTTGGGTTAAGTTTTCATATTCTAGCCATTTTTCTTTTGAAAAAACTTTCGAATAGGAAGAAAAACCTTTTGAAGTAAGACGCAAACTTGTAATATATTCTGATTTTTTAAAAGTAGGATCAAAAGGACGAATATATGGTTCTTCGTCTAATGTCCAACCATTTAAGGTATAATATTTCTTTTCTTTCAATGGATCTTTTTTACTTGTGGTTACTGCTTTGGAAGGTAAGACTTGTTGAATGTACCCGCCCATCATTAAAGTATTTTTAAATGGACTTACAATATAATGATGCGATGCATCTTTTTGTTTTCCTTTTAAAAGAAGACTATAAATCGGAAGCTGTAAAGATAAACCATAAGGTAAAAGGTCTTGATTAAATTTTTCTTGTCCTGTTTTGTAATCTACAATCGCACATAAACTTTGATCTTCTTTTAAAACAATTAATTTATCGACTTTACCTAAAACATAGGCGTGTTCATGAAGTGGTAAAACAAAAGTGTTTTCTAAAAGCACTTGCGGATGATCCATTTCTTGATAATGTTTTATATTAAAATCCCAAATGACACGTAGCTCTTTTTGTAAACGCACTAAAAGTAGTGTTTCTTTTTCATCCCATTCAGTTTGGCTTTTTAATTCAGAAAAAATTTGATCAAAATCGGCATTTTCTTCATAGTTATGTTCTAATGTAGAATGCGCTAAAGTGCCAAATTTCGTATAGAAGTTTCCTTCAAAGGGATCGAGTTTTAAACATTTCTCTAAATAATAATGATATGGACATTGGGCATAGAGTTTTAAGGAAGAATATGAATGCTCCAAATTAGAATCTTCATGAAAAAGTTTAGAACCTTGGAATTGATTTTGATAGTCCTTATACGCAAAAGGTTCTAAAAAGGCATAATGACCTCTTTCTTTTAAACGAACACCATATTTTCTTTCAAAATCACGAAGTTCTGCATATTTTCTTTTGGTATAAGATAACGAATAAGAAACTAAAGACATTTCCTTTTTAACAATGGGAAGATTCCATTTCCCCGCAAGCATACTTAAATGATGTAAGCCGTCTAAAGCTTTTTTCTTATAAGAAATAATGACATTTTTATTGGTGAAAATTAAATCTTCAATGTGTTTTTCTTCGATAAAATTATCTTGCACTGATGTATTTTGATGAATCATTTCTTTTATTTTATTAGGAAAGAAATCATCATCACGATGAATAACGGGATATTGTCCTTGTTCAAAACCTAAAATAAAGACATATTCATCATCTAAATATAAATGTCTTTTGCTGAAAGAGACTTCTTCTTCATAATGCTCTTTTTCTAAAGATAAAGAGCGCAGATCCTCTTTAATTAATTCTAATTTGGTCATCAATGAGAAGGAAGAAAAGTCATAAGAACTAAGGAAAGAATCAATTCTTTCTTTCACTTTCATTTCCGTTTCATTTTCGCTTTCAAAATCATCTAAAGAATGATTTTTTTCATAATAACGAATAACGTTTTGTGTTTCTTCTAAATATAAATATTTTTCATCAAACAAAGGTTCTGTTGGTAAATGGAATTCTTTTGCTAATTTATAAAAAGGATAAACGTATTCATTTCCTTTCATTACGACAAAAATATGAGAAAGAGATATTCCCTTTTCATAAAGCGATAAAATGCTTTGTATCGTATCTTGAACTTCATCTTCAATTGTTTCAAATTCGTAGACACATTTTTCTTTTTCTTTTTTTTCTAAAATAATCGTTTGCGGATGAATCTTTTCTAACTCGAATAAATAAGCGAGTTCTGCATCATTTTCATAGCCATAAATATAAATCGGCTTTTGATGTAAATAATAGGAAAAATAAGGCTTTTGATGAATTAAATTCATCATAAGAAGTTCTTCTCTTACTTTTTTTATTTCTTCTACTTTTTCAGCATGAACACTATGATAGAGTTTTGTAGCTTTTGAAAAATAGAGTTGCGCAATAGCGTAAGAAAGTTCAGGATGCTTTTGATACCACAAATAAAAAGCATTGCTTTCCTCTTTTCCATAATAATTATCGAGAATATCCTCTTTTGTGAACATTTGAAAAGAAAGCGAAGGGTATTTTTCCTTCCACTTTAAAAAATAGAGTTGATCTTCTCTAGGGACAATTAAAATCGCGTTATCCCATGATTTTAGCTTTTCTACATCCACACTCTCACCTCAAAACTTCTTATTTAAACATTCTCGTTGCTTCTACCGCTTTTTTCCAATTTGCGTATTTTCTTTCCATTTCTTCTTTGTTATCTTTCGGTAAATACGTTTTTTGACATTCATGCATAGCTTGAATAAAGGAAAGATCTTGATAAAAGCCAACGTTTAAACCCGCTAAATAACATACTCCTAATGCTGTCACTTCTAAGCAAGGTGGTAAATGAAGAGGGACCCTTAATAAATCTGCTTGTGTTTGCATTAAATAGCCATTGCTTGTAGCGCCTCCATCGACTTTTAAAGCACTGAGTTGTATACCAGTTTCTTCTTTCATGACTTCAATCACGTCTCTAGATTGATAAGCAATAGAATCTAAAGTAGCTTTTACAAAATCATATTTCGTCGTTGCTCTTGTTAAATTAAATACGGCACCACGGGCATTATCATCCCAATATGGAGTACCTAAACCAACAAAAGCAGGAACCACATAAATCGAATGTTTCGTATTTGCTTCTAAAGCACAACGCTCACTATCGGGCGCGTCTTTAATCATCTTCATTTGATCCCGTAACCATTGTACCGCAGCGCCTGCGACAAAAACGGAACCTTCTAAAGCATAGGTAACTTGGTCACCAATTTTCCATGCAATGGTAGTTAAAAGACCGTTACTTGATAAGGTAGGCTTTTCACCGATATTCATTAATAAAAAGCAACCTGTACCATAGGTATTTTTTAAATCGCCTTTTTGAAAACATACTTGGCCAAATAAAGCTGCTTGTTGATCGCCGGCTATTGCACTGATAGGAAGTTCAGCATGAAAGAAGGATGCGTAACCAAAAAGATGACTCGAAGCTTCGACTTGAGGAAGCATAATACGTGGAATTGAAAATAACGAAAGTAGTTCTTCGTCCCAGTCCATGCTAAAAATATTATATAACATCGTCCGAGAAGCATTGGATACATCGGTAGCGTGGACTTTTCCTAACGTCAATTTATATAACAGCCATGAATCGACCGTACCAAAAAGAAGTTCTCCTTTTTCCGCTCGTTCTTGACCATTAGGAATCTGATCTAAAATAAAACGGATTTTCGACGCACTAAAATAAGGATTAATGCGTAATCCTGTTTTTTGATGAATAAAGGCTTCTTTGTCTAAAAGAGCGGCACATATTTCTTGTGATTGCTTCGACTGCCATACAATGGCGTTATAAACCGGCCTCCCCGTTTTCTTATCCCAGATAATGGTGGTTTCTCTTTGATTCGTTATGCCCATCGCGGCAATTTGTTCAAAGGTTTCATTTGATTTGACTAAAATTTCATTAACCACATCAATGACACTCACCCAAATATCGTTTGGGTCTTGTTCTACCCAACCGGTATGCGGAAAAAAGCAACGAATCTCTCTTTGACTTTGAAAACACGCTTTTCCATGTTGATCAAATAATATAGCGCGTGTTGAAGTTGTTCCCTGATCAATGGATAAAATATATTTTTTCATACTCTCTATAAGCGATTCGCTTCTCCTGTTTTTTGATATAAGTTTTCGGCAAATTGCTCAGTTAATTCGGTTTTTAATACTCTAAACTGCCAGTTTTCTTTAGAAGAACCGGGTAAATTCATACGCGTATATTTTCCTAAATGCAATAAATCTTGCATGGTGAAAATAACGACATTCGCTTTGGACTTCATTAAAGATTCAATAGCGACGTCCAATAAACCTTCATTATCTCCATGATAATGATAATATTGGCACATTCTTTCTCTATCGATTGGATTATCTTCAATAAAGTGTAAAAGTACATCATTATCATGGGTACCTATATAAGCGACAGAATTTTCTTCGTACATATGCGGTAAGAAAGGATCATTAGGATTTCCGTTAAACGCAAATTCTAATACTTTTAAGCCGGGATAACCACTATAGGCTAAAAGTTCTTTAACTTCATCGGTAATAATACCTAAATCTTCCGCAATGATTTGAAGTTTTGGAGCCGCTAAACGGAAAGCATCAATAATTTCATGACCTGGTCCTTTGACCCATTCTCCATGAATCGCGGTTTCTTCTTTTGCTGGAACCTCCCAATAAGATTCAAAGCCTCTAAAATGATCAATACGTAAGCAGTCATATAATTTCGACATATGTTTTACGCGTTTTTTCCACCAACGATAAGAAGATTTTTTCATCTTCTCCCAGTTATAAATCGGATTGCCCCATAATTGACCGGTTTCACTAAAATAATCAGGTGGTACGCCGGCAACTAAAGCGGGATTTCTTCTGGCATCTAGTTTAAATAATGTGGGGTTCGCCCAAACATCTGCACTATCGGTTGCGACATAAATTGGCATATCACCAATGATTTGAATACCTTTAGATGAGGCATAGCGATGTAAACGCATATATTGTTGATAGGCTTCATATTGCACAAATACCCAAAACCAAAAATCATCTTGATGCTCTTTTCTTGCATCTAAAATGGTCTTTTTATGATGGAATTTGTAATTGCGTGGCCAAGATAACCAACTCTCTCCACCAAATTTATCTTTTAATAACATAAAATCGGCATAGCTTTCTAGCCATGAACGATTTTTCTTTAAGAATTTTTCTAATTTTTCTTTCATCAAAGGATAAGCAGTATGAAAAGCTTTACGTAAAACAACAAATCGTTCTTGATAAATCTTTCCATAATCGACATAACGTAAATTCGTTCCACCTTTAATCGAGCGAATTTCTTTTTTCGTTAAATATCCTTTTTTCACCAAATCATCCAAATCGACAAAATAAGGATTTAAAGCAAAAGCCGAAAAAGATTGATAAGGAGAATCGCCATAACTTGTGGGATTTAAAGGAAGGACTTGCCAATACTTTTGCCCTGCCCTTTGTAATAACTTTACAAACCTTCTTGCTTCTCTACCAAATGTTCCGATTCCGTGAGCACTCGGCAAGGAAGAAATATGCATTAAAATACCAGAACCTCTTTCCATAAAATCACCTTTCTTTTTTCTATTTTTATTGTACAAAGAAAAAAAGCGCCTTGCAATGTTAGATTGCAAAAAAGCGCCAAAAATAACCGAATTTTGCAATTTTTGCCAACTACAAAAAGGGAATTACTGCTTTTTTATTCGTGCTTAGTTTCCTTTTTAGAACCTTGCATGAAATGTTCGATATCTTCAATTTCTTTAATGATATCTTTCGATAAAACTTCCGCTCCATTTTCTAAAACGAGAAGGTCGTCTTCAATACGAACACCGATACCATATTCCGCAAAATATAATCCTGGTTCATCCGTGATGACCATGCCAGGTTCAAGTTTCATATCGCGGAAACTAGCATCATGAGTATCAAGACCTAAATGGTGCGTAACGTTATGATAATAGTATTTATAAACTGCATCATGCATTTTGCCTTTATAAATATCTTCTTTTTCGACTTCTGTTAAAGGAGCGATTAATTCTCTAGCTTCAATTTCTTTATCCGCTTCTTTACGGATGGTTTCAGCGGAAATGTAGCCGCGAGAAATTAATTCGGATTTCAAAAATTCAAAGGAAAAATTATGAACATCCGCTAAAGTGATACCCGGACGGACGAAGTTTGCGACTGCTTTATTGCAGTGTAAAACCATTTCATAAATTTCTTTTTCTCTTCCTTTAAAAGTGCCACTCACAGGATAAGTTCTTGAAATATCCGCGCGATATAAATTCTTTTCAGCGCCTAAATCTAGTAACAATAACGTATTGGCTTTTAATAAACCATCGGGTGTTGGATAATGAAGAATCGTAGCATTTTCTCCACCCGCACAAATGGTGGGGAACGCTAATCCTGAATGATTAAAGTTAGCGACCGTGTAGCGGAATAACGAAGAAATTTGATATTCATATAAACCAGGTTTTAATTTCTTCATAATGGCTTCTAAACCGAGTTGTGTTACTTGAATGGATTGACGAATTTCTTCAATTTCGGCACTTGATTTAATCATTCTTTCTTCCACAATCATTTTATAAGCATCTAAGCAAACTAAGCCTGGATATTTTCTAGAAAGTTCAAAAGCGTGATCTTTTGTGGTCTTTTCGTTAGCGATATATAATCCAGATTCTAAGTCTAAATAAATGTTTTCAATACGGCCATAAGCGTTTCTTTGGCCGTCTAAGAATAATTGAAGTTTTGCTTGAAAATGTTTGGTGGGTAAAATATCTTTAACCCCACTTATCTCACTTGCTTCCGCAAAAGAAAGCATTTTTCCCGTCCACTTTACGCGGTAGGGATCAACTTCTTCAATGAATAAATAAATATTCACATTTCCCGCCGATTTCACAAATACAAGCATAGATTCCGCTTGTTGAATACCCGTTAAATAATAGAAGTTACGATTCACTTCAAAAGGATAACATTCATCCGCGCTTGCTTTAATTGGGGTTCCCGAAAATAAAACAGCGACAGAGTTATTTTTCATTTTATGTAAAAAGATGGAACGTCTTTTTGTATATTCTTGTTTGGTAATCATTATTTTTCCTCCTCTACATCTAATTTAGTTACAATTTCTAAAAGGTCTTCTAAATAAGAAGAAGCATCGACCATTTCAACTTTCCCCGTATCCGCTAAAGAAACGAAATTAGGGCAAAGAGGAAGACGCGCTAAAACGGGCAAGTTATATTGTTTCGCTACTTCTTCAACATGGGATTTTCCAAAGACTTCAATATGTTCTTTGCAGCATGGGCATTCAATGTAGGACATATTTTCTACTAATCCTAAAATAGGAATATTCATCATATTGGCCATTTTAACAGCTTTTTCTACGATGGTAGAAACGAGTTCTTGGGGTGAAGTTACAATCACAATCGCGTCCACGGGTAAATATTGGAAAGTCGTTAAAGCGACATCTCCGGTTCCTGGGGGGCATATCGACGACCATAAAGTCGACATCATCCCAAAATACATCGTGATAGAATTGCTTCACCATTTCTCCTAACATGACACCACGCCATACGATAGGATCTTCTTTATGTTCTAAAAACATCATAGAAGAAATAACGGAAATTCCTGTTTTTGTTATCGCTGGATAAATCATTCCATTTTCTCCCATGGCTGGTTCTTCAATACCAAAGGCTTGTGGAATGGATGGACCGGTAATATCCGCATCTAAAACACCCACGTTATAACCTCTTTTACGAAGTTCAACCGCTAATAAGGAAGATACGAAGGATTTTCCTACGCCACCTTTTCCCGATAAAACCCCAATAACATGGCGAACTTTGCTTTTTTCATTGGTAGTTATTTTTTCAATTCTTTCGCTGCAACTTTTAGAACAGCTACCGCAATCATGATTACATTCACTCATCTTTTTTCTTCTCCCATTTTTCTATCTTTTCCAATTCTTCGATTTGGACTTGACCTTGCGAAATTTCTAATATTTCTTTTCGGATGTCCTTTTTAGAATTGATTGTAAGTACTACTTCTTCTAAGAAGAAGCACTCCTCTATTGTAGCATTGATTTTCGTAATTGCACGCATCATTGCATCATAAATTTTTGGACTCATATGAAGCTCATAGCGATAAGCTTCATAACTAGAATAAATATCGGCTTTTTTTAAGGCTAAAGCCCCTGTTTCTACATAACTTCTTAGTAAACGTCCTGCTCCTAATTTAATACCGCCAAAATAACGGACTACCAATAAAATTACGTTTTGTAATTGATATTGATTTAATAGTTCTAAAAGAGGGCGTCCCGCTGTTCCTTTGGGCTCACCATCATCATTCGATTTTTGCGTTTGATTCACGATATAAGCGTAACAAACGTGGCGAGCCTTGGGATGTTGTTTTCTTGTTTTGTCGATGACTCTTTTCGCTTCTTCTTCACTTTGAATCGGGGCAAGTATTCCATAAAAGGAGGAACGCTCTATTTCATATAGGGAAGTTACTTCTTCTCGAATCGTATTCATAAAACACCTAATTTAATTGATCAGCGACTAAAATTATACGCTCAGCTTTTTCTTCGTAGGTTTTCGCTTCGGTTCTAAGCCCATCGATATCATAGGTTTGACGAAAGAACTCTTCTAAAGTCATTTCACCTAATGGAAAACCATTATAAGATAAATTGTAGGACTTTTGACAAATTGAATTATCAAACATGGTGGCCACTAATTTGCCTAATACATCATCATATTCTGCGTCGTTTGCTTTGTGTAAATCAATGCGATAAGCTGCACTTTTAAAGTTCACTTTATTATTATCTGATTGTTCATTAACTAAATTCGTGTAAGCTCTCTTTAAAGTGAAAATGCTTTGTACTTCTTCAGCAGTAGCACTTGTAACTCTAAATATATCTACGGTGTTATTATCCACGCTTTCAATCCAAGTAATTCGAGCGCTTACACTCGTTTCATTTTGGGTTGGATCAAATGCCTTTAAGTAGTTAGCAACAATCTCACTTGATAAATATGCACGATTTTCATTTTCAAACTCAGAATTTACGACATTTCCAGCATCATCAACACACTTATAGTTATAAGCGGATAGCATAATTTTATAGATGTTATTCGATAGTTCTTCATTCGTTGAAATATCTTCAAACGTTCCTGAAAAAGAGGAATTCATAATACATAAAATACGATTCATGCTTTGTCCTTCATTTTCATCGCTCATTTGGTAAGGTGCTTTAAAGAAGGTTTCAATGCGATTAATTTTTTCTTCTTCGGTCGTGCCACTAATATATTTATCATTGTTTGATTTCTTTAAAACGTTATAAAGAATTTCGGCACTAGCAATATGACTCTTACCGCTCGTGCTCTTGTATTTTAATACTTCTGAGTGGAATAAAAGGCTGAAGAAGGGAACTAAAGATTTTCCGTCTCCTCCATCATCTTTACTTTGAACCCACCGTTTAATATCTTCATGCTCAAAATCAAAATAAGTGACTTGAGCATTACCTTCTCCATCTATCGTATCCTTTACACGCGCCTCTTGAATTAAATTTACAAATAATTCGATTTCTTGATCATGACGTTCTTCTTTATCACCATCATAATCCATTAGTTTATAATCCAAACTATTTAAATCTAAGAAAGCATTAAAGCCAATTGTTTTTAACGCGCTATCATAGAATTTATAAACCGCTTTGTGCATGAGTTTACTATGGTTCATGGATTTTAACAATGCTTGTAAATCCGATGTCGTCATATCTAACAAGATTTCGCTTGTTAAAGAATTATGTCCAGACAATTTACTAATTACATCTTCAATATAAGCAATTTCTTTTTTATCGTTTACGTCTTTTCCCCAACCATCCTGTTCACTACTTATCGTAGTGGAAGTACCGCATAAGTCATTTTTAATATCTAAAATAATTTGCTTAAATTCTATTTTTCTTGCTTCTACTTCACTTGCTTCAGTCACATAATCCAATACACCGGCTTCTTCAAATAAATAAGAAATCATTTGTTCAAAAAGTGTTAGCTCTGTACGATCTGCGACATTTTTCGAAGCGTCTTCAAAACTATTAAATAAATGAGATTGATGTAAAGTGCTTAATAAGCTTGACACGATGGTAGCATCTAAATTTTGAATAGATCCCGATAAAATATCTAAAGAATCAATCGTTTCATAAGTGTCGGCTAAGCGGGTGAGTTCCGCCTTTCTTTCTTCCTTTGAAGCGTCACTACTTAAATAACCAATGTTAATATCATTTAAATTGATACCTTCTAATTTTAATGGCGAATTTTCTCCTTGAATGGCACTAGAAACGCCATTCACAGCGACCATTCGTAAAGCATTTGAATCGCTAAGACTATTGATAATTTCACGCATGTCTGTGGCACTTACATTACCAGAAGAAAGGGTATTTAATCCGATTGTTCCTGGCTTCGTTGCATCTAAAGTACTATCATTTTTAATCTTTTCTTTTCCGATGGATTGTAAAGTATCTAATACACCAATAATCGCATCGACTTCGGTAATTTCTCCTTCCGTACTCTTCCAAACACTATGTTCAAAATCGTTTTTAGAAGTGTTGTAAGTTGGTGTTCCACCGGCAGGATAATCTTTTAAATAATCGCCTAAGCCACTATTATTGGCGGTTAAAAGATGATGAATATAGCTACCGAAATAGTTTTTGCTTTCATCTTTAGGATTTTGGAACAATTGCATATCTGCAACAGCTTGAATTAAATCATGCGAGATAGTGGTATCACTGTTGAGCCAATCAATCGTTGATAAATCAGCGTCATTGGGTAATCGTTGGAACACTTCAATGACCGCTTTTAAATTAGCGCCTTCATCTTCCCAAGAAGTAACATTTTTAAAAGTAATATCAGAAAGTTCATCATCAATCTGTAAGGCTGACTTTAAATTTTTATCTAATACTGTTCCAAAAGTATTTCTTAAAAGAATCGAACCATCAATACTACGGAATAAATCAAGAATACTATCCGCTTTCATGTCTTTCATAGCGAAGTTATTACCGGTTAATAAATTCACAAAGTCTCCTACTTGAATTTGGGTAAACACTTCCGCAATTGCGTCGATTTCAACGTCCCAGTTCTTCACTAAGCTATAGTCTACATTGCTATCACTATAAATGCCCATTTGTTTCATATCTTCGTTATTGAAGATGACATTTAAAATGGATTCAAAGTTTTTATTATTTTCACTCGGTGGATTAATAATTTTGGACTTTAGAATATTGTGTAATGCTTTGGCTAATTTACTTGCGTCTAACTTAGTAAGTTTATCTTTAAGTTCAGGTTCTGCCATTGCTTCACTGACTGAAAGAATGTTTTCATATGCATCTAATAAAAGAGGAATTTCTTCACCAAAAACGATGTTATCTTTTTTAAAGTTAAAATCGCTACCTTTTAAAGGAATATCTTCACCGAAATCGACATCTTTTAATAATTTTTCAAATAACGATGGGACAATGGTTTTTAATAAATAAGACTTATCAATATAAGGAGAAGCTTTTTTGATGGCTTCTCGAGAAGTTTCATCATTTAAAATGTTATCTGGATGATGAATATTCACTTGATTTTCATCTAAGATGTAACTGGCAAAACGCATAATATACGCTAATTCTTTTTTAATTTCCTTATGCGTTGGTTCTTTTTGCATTTGCGCCAACTTATTTTGCATTTCTTTTTTTTGATTTTCATCTAAATCAATATAGCTATTACCACTTTCATCTTTTAAATTCTTATCTAATACGTCGGGTAAAAGCGTATCTAATTGAACGAGTTTCATTAAAATACCACTATCGAGAAGACAGGTGCCGTCTTCAGTAAAGGCTTCTTCTTCCACATTATAATTTGTTAAGAATTCAATAACTTCATTTGATTTTTCACCAAAGAGAACTTTGATTAAAGGGCTTTGTGCGGTTTCTTCTTCACTGCGATTCTCTTCTTTTAGCGAAGGATGCGTCATAAAGCCTGTATGGAAAACTCGCGCTTTTAAAGTTGTTTTTTTCTCGGCCTTTTTATCATCTTTTTTCACGGTAAATTGAATATCAAACTTTTCATCTAAGCCCATGATGGTATCATAAAAAACGCGGAGTTCACTGCCCCATTTGATACTTTTGTAGTCTTCCCAATCTTTAGATAAATAAGAGAGAATATCTAAATTTTCAGTGGTTTCTTCTACTTTAGCGTTCGTCACGTAATAATAAAGAATTGCCGGAATGACGGTTTGGAATAATTCGGTTTGATCCAAAATATCAAATGCCTCATACATGAGTTCTTTATTTTGCGGTAGACCAACTTCTAACACACTATCATCAGTTAAGTCTCCGACTAAACCAGCATCATATAAAGCGGTATAAATGCGATCAACTTGTTGTAATTGTTTTTTCCAGTCCAAATCAGGGATGGTGGAAAGATGTTCAGTATTTAAAATTTCATTCACTTCTGCATAATTTAAAGCAATACGCGCTAAAATGGGAATAATCTTTAATAAAAAGTCCGAATCGGTAACTGTTTTAATTAAAGTAGAAATGACCCCCTTTCCAAATAATGCAGATGTCGTAAAGCCTTTCCCGTCTTCCGAAAGAAGACCTAAAGAAATTAATTTTTCAGCAGTATCGGCAATCGTTGCAATTTGATCAGAGAAAAGCAATTCTTCGCCATTAAAGTCCATACGCGTGGTATAGTCCATGAGCATGATATCTAAAGAATTTCCTTTATTCCCAAACAATAATTTGGCAAAAATACTATCATTATATGCATCAACCCAGGAGATATAATTATCATAAGTCTCAGTATCTAAACGATTATCTTCTTGTGTTCGATTTTTTTGAACCCCATAGTTTATAGAATTAGCAAAAGCGGTTAAAGGGCTTAAAAGCATAGCCACGGATACTGTTGCACTTGCAAAGCCGATAGCAAATGATTTCCATCTTCTTTTAAATTTATATTTTCTTTGCTCTTTTTTAAATATGAATTTAAACCCACAATGGTAAATCAAGCTAGAAATTGGCCAACATAATATCATAGCAAGTAAAGCATAGAGGAAGAAGGTAATATAAGCAACAATCATAATGCTTAATCCTTCAATATAAGAGGCTACATCTCCATTTGTCACTGCGATAAATAAAAAAGATTTTTCTCCTTCACTTTTCGCTACTGCTTGTAATAATTGGCGAGTGGTTTCTAAAAGTGTTGTAATGGGGATGATTTCTTCCTTATAACTAACGCTTTGGTTAAGCGACGATAAATCATAATTACCTACCCAATTAGCGAGTGGTCGCATAAAAATAATACCAACAACCATTACAACGATGTAAAATACAAGATGAAAAATCTGTGGTATTGCTTTACGAAGCATAGAGAATGCCGCAAATAAAATAATAAGTAAAACAATAGCTAATAGCCCAATATTCAATAAAACAGTTAAGTTTTGTGGCTCAAATAAGAATGGAATAGACATCAAGAAATCGCCCCCAACATTTAATAATATATACATATATATTAAATGAATTCACAAAATAAGTAAATTAAATTCATAAGATATTTTGCCTTTTCAAATTAGAAAGCATGAAGAAAAAAATATGTTCTAAATATTTTTTCTCTACTAAATTTTTTTACTAGATAGTATAATAAGGCATAGAGAGGAGAATGAAGAAATGGAAAATGAAATTGAAAGAAAAGGTATTGACCCTTTAAAAGAAAAATTTAATCTTTTTCCTGTTTGGAAACACCTTGCATTCTTCATCGTTGGTTGGCTTGGTTTAAAGATTTTGGGCACAATTATTGGTACAATTGTTGTACTTATTTATAACGCAAATGGCATTGATCTCACTTTAAAAGAATTTGCTAAAGAAAATGTCATTGCTAACATGATTGTTAATATTTCATGTTACACTTTGCTAACAATTTCTCTTCTTCTCATTTGCGGAAAACCTTCTTTAAAAGAGCTTGGTAAGCAATTTAAAAACAAGAACGCTATCATTGACGGCATTGCTTATGGTGCTTTTTTACTGATCGCAAGTGGCGCTGTGGCCATGCTCATCAATTTGATAAGAGGTGGCGATAATACGGTAAATGATAACCAAGCTGCCATTGAACTCATGACTCGTGTTGTCCCTGTACCGATGTTTATTATGACCGTTATCTTTGCCCCAATTTGTGAAGAAATCACTTATCGTTTAGGACTATTTAATGTTCTACGGAGAAAAAATAGATGGTTAGCTTATGTTTGTGCTTCCCTTATTTTTGCTTTTATTCACTTCACGATTCCTGAAAAAGGAGAAACTTTTAACGCCAATTTAGCAAATGAATTTTGGAACATTCCAAGTTATATTGTTTCTGGCGTGATTCTTTGCCGTGCTTATGAAAAGCATCAAAGTATTGCTACTTCTATGATTGCGCATGCTATCAATAATTTTGTAGCAATTGTTATGACCATTATTTCCGTGTTTTTAGGATAATATTATGAAGTTAAAATTATCGTCTTTTCATTTAAAAATTATTGCGATGGCCTTAATGACAATTGATCATATTGCTGCTTTAATTTTCCTTCCGATTTTTGGATCAAAAAGTGCTTTATATGTTAGTTTTAAGTTAATCGGTCGTCTTTCTTTTCCTCTTTTTGCTTTCTTGATTGTTGAAGGAATGTTTCATTCAAGAAATCAAAAAAAATACCTGTTAAGACTTGGCAGTTCCTTTGTTCTTATGGGATTGGCGTTATGGATTTTAGAACTTACGAAAAATAGCATTGGAAATTTTAATTTTTTCTTAGATTTATTTTTGGGCGCAAGTATACTTTTTTTTCTAGAAATGAGAAAGTTAAAAAAAATATGGGCTTTCCTTCCTTTTCTCGCTTATCTATGCCTATGCATTTTTGATGCTTCTTTACCGAGTTATATGAGATTAGGCTATCATTTCTATGGTGTTTTACTCATTTTAGGATTTTATTTAACCCAAAAAATGGCTCCTAGCATCCATTCTTTATTAGCTAATCGATATCATTTAGATAGTGAAGCTTATGAAAATGTGCTTTCTAAGCGTTTGTTAAGCAATTCACTTGCACTTCTTTTCTTAGTTGTCGTAAACTTAGTTTACTGGATGATTACTTATTATGTGCCATCCACGGATGTCTTAAATGCTTCAATGCAAGTTGTTAGCCTATTTAGTGGTTTTATACTTCTCTTCTATAATGGCGAAAAAGGATATTCTTCACCACGATTTAAATGGGCGTGTTATTTGTATTATCCTTTACATTTGGGCATTCTATATATTGTATATCTAATCATTTAGGAGGTTTTAATATGATTCACCAAATTACATCCGAAGAAGAATTTGATCAAATGGTAAAGCAAGGAAATGTCATCGTTGACTTTTATGCAACATGGTGCGGACCTTGCCGTATGATTGCCCCATTACTTGAAGAACTTGATGAAGAAAAAGGCAATTTTAACGTTTTAAAAGTGAATGTTGATTCCGTTTCTATTTTAGCAAGTCGCTTTGGCATTCAATCCATTCCTACACTTCATTTCTATAAAGATGGAAAGATGGTTCGTGAACTCATCGGTTTTGTTCCTAAAAAGCAATTAAATTCGATGATTGAACAATTATTTTAAACAAATGAAGAATGAGCCTAGATTAGGGCTCATTTTTTCATGAACTTTTCTAACTTTTTTCTTCTTAAGCCTTGCATTTCTATGAAAATATGGTATTATTTTATTCGCGCACATGATGGATCTGTGGTGTAGCGGTTAACATGTCTCCCTGTCACGGAGAAGACCGCGGGTTCGATTCCCGTCAGATCCGCCAGTTTGCAGGTGTAGTTCAATGGTAGAACATTAGCCTTCCAAGCTAATTACGCGGGTTCGATTCCCGTCACCTGCTCCAGTTAACCAATAAGTCCGATAAAATCGGGCTTTTTTTGTTTTTGTTGGGAAAGTATAAGGAAAATTTTATATCAAAATCACAGATGAAAAAGGATATTTTAATTATATTTTAAGCCTTCCTATTTCTAATTTACCGACATCTTCTTGACACTTCTTATCCCACTATCATGGCTGAAGGAACAGTTAAGGAACTCCAATTATTTTTTAAATTGAGAAAAGTTATTTTTTAGATTGCTATCAATTTCTTTGCTCTTCAAGCGGTAACATTTCATTTCTATATTACATGTTCTTCTACTCTCTTTCTTTTATCTCTTCAATCAAAAAATCAATTGCACTTGCAATGATTTCCACCAATACTTTTGTCTATTCTACCAGTCTATTTCAAATAGATATCAAATGTTCAAAACACCTAATATATATGTATGCCTTTTTTAAATGTGAAAAAAGGCACATCAATGAAAAGAAAAATGTTATAATGCTTAGGGTGATAAATATGAAAAAAATTGTTTTAGCAACGCATAATGCACATAAAGTGCAGGAATTCCAAGATGCATTAAAGGAATTTGGAATTGAAGTCATTTCTGCTTCTAGTTTAGGAATTGATGAAGAACCGATTGAAGATGGAACGACTTTCGAAGAAAATGCTTTAATTAAAGCAAGATTTGTAGCAAGTAAAACGAATTTACCTGTCATTAGTGATGATTCTGGTTTAGAAGTTCATGCTTTAAATAACTTCCCAGGCATTTATAGTTCTCGTTTTATGGAAGGCCATACGTACGTAGAAAAATGCGAAGAAATTATTCGAAGATTAAAAGACAAAGAAGATAAAACCGCTAACTTCACTTGCGTAATTGCCTATATTGTTGATCAAAAAGAATATCTATTTAAAGGCACCTGTGAAGGAGTTATTATTTCTGAACTAAGAGGCCATAACGGTTTTGGGTACGATCCAATTTTTTATATTCCTCATCTTAACAAAACCTATGCAGAACTCACCGAAAAAGAAAAAACCTCGATTTCCCATCGAGGTAATGCCATTCAAAAATGGAAAGAGTTTTTGCTTCAACACTTATCTTAAAAGTTCGATTTTATCGAACTTTTTTTATTGATATTTTTTCTTTTTTATCACGAGTGAATAACCCACAATTGATAAAAGGCCAATCCCAATGATGAATAAAATCGTCTTACTATTTTGATCTGTTTTTAAAAAGAAATTAACAGGAGTTAATTGATTTTGTTTTAACTTATTCGCAAAGAAGTATAATCTTTCTAAATACGTGGTTCCATCTTCAGAAATAATAGCACTTTCAAAGAAAGCTTTATCTTCATCGGATAAATTTTGATATCGTGTTAAGAAACCATTCGCTAATGAATAGTCTGAACAGAAGTCTGCGTCTTGGATATCTTTCATTAATTTACCAACTTCTGTATAAGTTGTTACTTCACTTGTCTCTAAACGATAAAGTTGAATAAGTAGCATAGATGTACTTGTACTTGAAGTATAGGTAGTAAAACGAGGACTTCCTACGTTATACAAGAATCGTCCATAGCTTGAAGTCGTATTTTGAATCGTCGCTTTTGCGCTACTATCAATACTAATTTTCCAAGTAGTTGTTCCACTTCCAAAGGCTACTTTTTTATTAGCGGTTGCGCCTAATAGTTTTCCCTCTTCATTTGTAAGTGTCCATGCATCATTTTTTCCACCTAAGGTGAGTTTTAGCATATTATCTACACATTTCATTGTTTTTTTATCGTCGGAGAAAGTTGCGTTTAATGGGGTGATTACATTGCTAGATATGGTAGTGGAAGCCACTTTCATTTTGGTATTCTCCGCTAATACAAGTTGATCTCCTGCTTTTAAAGTAGAAGCATCATCGACTAATTTCCAAATATTTTGTGTTTCGGTTTTTGTAGGAATTTCGGTTGGTGTAAATGTTGTCGGTTGATTTAACACTTCAATCTCAATAGAAGCCGTAATAGAAGGATTCGAATTAGAAGTAACATGGACTTTAGTTGTTCCCACTTTTAAAGCCCTCACATATCCTGTTTTAGTAACATCTGCGATTTCATTATCTTCAACAGAATAATTGATGGTTTTATCTTCTGCATTTTCCGGCAAAACACTCACATTGAGTTGCTGCCCTTCACCTTCATATAGTGATATTTTCGTACCATTTTCAATTTGGATTTCACTAACAGAAATAGGCTCATCTGCCTCAACAATAATGGTAACTTCTTCAAAAAATTCACTTTCTTCACTATAAACTTCTACCGTCATTTTTCCTAAAGAAAGAGCCTCGATATTTCCATTGTTATCAATAGAAGCTATATTGCTTTCATCGTATAGATAAATAATCTCTTGATTCGTTGCATTTTCCGGTAATACACGTGCGTTAATTGCACTTTTTTCCCCTACCTTCAAATGAATCTCTTTTGAAGAAATTTCTAATCCTGTAACATCAACATGGGCATCGGCTAAGAACGCAGTAGCGTCCACTCTACCATTTCCAAATTGACTTTCATCTTTTAAGTCCACTGCAGAATTATAGAGTTTCGTTTCCATAAATCGATTTTTCGTATTGGGATATTTGGATTGGTATAAAGCGAGGATACTCGAAATCATCGGGGTAGAAAAAGAGGTTCCTTGTGTACTTTTATAAGATGTTGCACTTCCAATGGTTGGAACATAAACATAACCCGGAGCAACAATATCCACGTTAGTACCTATATTAGAAAATCCGGCTTTGGTATTTAAAGAGTTTTTTGCTAACGAACCAACAGCAATAACATGATCTAAATTAGCGGGATAAGCTTTTTCATCGGTATTGTAATTACCGCCTGCCGCTACTAAAGTACAACCGCGCCTATAAGCATAATCAATTGCTGAAGCCATTCCTGTTCTTGCTATGGAACCTTGCCCTTTAGCAGTGGTGCTTCCATAAGTAACCGTATTTTCAAATGCGGTAAAGGACATATTGATAATATCTGCTTTATTATCGGCTGCGTAACAAAGTAACTTATTAATAGAAGCAAAGGAATAATCCGTTGTTTTTAAAATCATTAAACGAACATTAGGAGCAATACCTGCACAGCCTTTTTGATTGATTTGAGAAGCAATAACACCAGCGACATTTGTACCATGCCCGTTCGTGTCATTCAATATACTATAATCATTATTATTCGCTTTTACGGTTTTTACATTATTACTAGAATAAACACCGGATAAATTGGAAATAATCGTATTCCCATTGATATCATAAAAATCTTCATGTAAATAGTTAATCCCCGAATCAATAATAGCAACAGTCACATTTTCTCCTCTTACTTCATCCCATGTTGTCCCGATATTTAAATCATTTAAATAAGATTGACTTGAATAGGAAGGCTCATCTTCCATCTTGCAATCATAACGAGCAGGAATCGCATAGACGTGTTCTAAATCAACAGTGCTATTCTTTTTAGTAAAACTAGAATTTGTCCCTAAAGAGAAAACTGTTGCAAGTAATAATAGAATTGGTGCTTTTTTCATAGCGGTAACCTCAGTAGTTACATTTTATTAAAAATGTAAAGATTTTGCAAACGGAACAAATGATATTTATCTTTCTTTTTTAGTCATTTCTTCATTTTGCTCTTTTATTTTAAATTGATGTAGTTCTTTTCGATATAAAATTAAAATATCTTCATAGTAAGAAGACCTAACAAAAGAAAGTAAATCAGGATATTATTCTTACCAAAAAAGATGAAATAAAAAGGTGGCTACTATTTTTAATTTCACCACCCTTAATTTTAGAATATTTAATTAAGCTACTTTTAACGTATTATAAGTGCTATAAACAAATTGAATTGAAGCGATTCTAGTTTGCACATTACTTACATATTCAAAATATTGATATTGGTTCGTAGTGTCAAAGGTTAAAGTCGCGGTTAAATTGGAAATAGAATACGTAACTTCTGCTTTATGTGAATCATCCGTTCCCGCATAAATCTTATTGCTACTTAATTCTTGCGTGTTATAATCTTCAAACTGAATGATTACTTTTTCTAAATAAGCATTATCTAAATTAAAGCGAGTTCTTGAATTTGCGTACCATCTTCCATATTCATTGGTTGCACCTACATAGGTATAAGAAACATAGCCATTGATAGTTTTAGTTGTTCCACTTTCATTCGTTTCCAAGTTATCTGCAGTCAAATTGTTTGATCTCGTTTTACTAAAGATGGCTTCCACATAAATATCTTCTGTCACAGTAATTTTTGCTGATTGACCATTAGTTAAAGTATAAGATTTTCCGTTAACGATTAAGCTTTGTAAATAAGCACCATTATAATAATCCCAACACTCTAAATAAATCGTATCACCATAATTTAAAACGTTATAGTAATTGGTATTTTCTTGGTAGGAATTTCCAGCTTGATCAAGCGCAAAAATATTATTCAAAGTTATATCATTATTCGTAATATGAATCGAATATTTCGTCACTGCAGATTGAATGTCTAGAATTGTTAAAGAAGATAAGGATACCGCACTGCCTGACTTTGATAATTTGGCTTTTATCTTCATCGTATCCGTGACTTTTAAAGTGTCGATGTTAGTATCAAACGAAAGGACAAATGAGATGGTTTGTTCGCTATCATCGGTTAAAGTAATGAGACGTTCATCTAAATCAATAGCGGATATTTTAGCGGAGAATTGATAATAATTATAGCTTTCTTCATTATCATTTAATGAAGCTCCAACTTCTAACAATTTTGCAATTGATTCCACTTCAATCGTTGAAACTTTTTTAATAAAGACTTCATCTTTCGTTAATTCTTTTTCTGCGTTTTTAGACGAGAAATATTTATGACATGCGGAGCATTCCCAGTAGTTAATATTTCCGTCTTCTGTTTCCGTTGCCGCTTTTGCTTCATGATAAGTTAATTGATGTTCTGCATAACCTAAAGATGTATCCGTAACTTCGATAGTGTTATTACAATAAGTGCAAGTTTCGGTATGATGTCCATAGCTCGTACACGTTGGATCAACATAATCACCATTACTTACATAATTATGACTTTTCGTCGTTACTTTTTCATAACTATGTTGGCAAACAGAGCAAGTAAAGCGACTCTTACCCGAAGTTGTACAGGTTGCCTCTTCTAAAACTTCTTCGACATAAGTATGATTTTTCTTTGTTGTTTGTTCTTCTCCACAAATAGAACATGCTTTCCAGTGATAATTATCATCCGCTTTATAGGAATCCCAAGTATGTTGTTCTTTTTCAATTGTCTCTACTACTTCATCCCCACAAACGCTACAAATTCGTTGCATGCGTCCTTCTTTAGCACATGTCGCGGGCTCTAAAATAGTATCGACATAACGATGTCCTGGCGCTTTTAAAATCTTTGTACTTCTTACTTAGCCACAGGTTTCACATTTACTTTCTTCTTTTCCATCTACCACACAAGTAGCTGCAGTTGTAACTATAACAAAGTTATGTTGTTCTTCTTCTAATTTAGCGTCACAACCTTCTACTAAGCAAGTGTGCCAGTGATGCGTGCCATTACTTGCCCAAGTAGATGAAGGCGTATGATTGTTAGTTTTAGGAATAGAACGTTCATCTAAATAATCACAAATAGTGCAACGATAGTCTTCATGACCCTCTTTTGCACAAGTTGGTAAACGATGATTGCCATTAGGACAATCACAAGCTTCTAAGTTATGCTCTTCCTTAACGGATTGTTTACAAGTTGTACATTGATAGAAGTGTCCTGAACTATTTTTAGAAACAACTTTAGTTTTGTCGAGTTGATGTCCTAAAACATCTATTTCCTTGGTATAGGAATAACCGCAATCACAATAAACGCGAGTGGATCCTTTTTCGTCACAAGTTGCTGCACTTATTACTTCTTCTTTAAAAGTGTGTGGCGTAAGAATACCTTCGCTTTGATTACAAGTTTCACAAATATTCCAGTGATTGGTTTCATCATATTGAACTTTCGTGTAACTATGGTTAGCAAAATCAAGTTCTTCCTCATTTTGATGTCCACAAGCGCATTGGAAAATTTTCTTTCCTTTCTTTAAACAGGTGGAAGCTTCTTCATGAATAAGCTCTGAATGATTATGTTTTTCTTTGGAATCCTCTAAAGTAGTGTGGCAAAGATTACATTCTTTCCAGTGATCTAACTCATCAAATTTCCAAGCATAATCATGCTCTTTTTTAGGTAATACTTTTATAGATTCATAGCCACAAGCGCATGATACTTTGGCTTTGCCTTCCTTATCACAAGAACTTTCAGTGATAATTTCTTCTTTTAAGTTGTGATTTTCTTTTTCTGATGGCTTTTCACAAACCGTGCAATATAACCAGTGTTGTTCATCATCAAACTTATAGTTTTCTGATAATATATGTCCTTTTTTATCGATGATTGTTTCATAATAATCTCCACAATCACAGGTATAAGTAATTTTTCCTTGCTCTTCACATGTTGCTTCTATTTTATTCGTAATATGATAATCATGCGTATGTCTTGATTGACACCCTGTTGTGCCTAAAAGAACACACGATAAAGCAACAAAGAGAGAAAATATTTGTTTTTTCCGTGCCATAAAATGCTCCTTTTAATTATAATTATTATATCTTCTTAATAAAATAAATGCAATTTACACTTTGCTTAAAACATAAAGAAGCAAATAGAAAAAATCTATCTGCCTCATCATTTATTCATCTTTTACAAAATTCAAAACTGTAATTCTTAAATCTGTAGTCCCATATGATTGAAAATCAATCCATTCATTTGAACCATTTCTTATATTTTCTGGCCTTTGATTAGCGGGTAGCGAATAACCTTTTCTCATCAGCTTCGCTTGATTTTATCATCCCTGACAATCCCGCCAGCTCAGTCAGACCCACAAGTCCTTTTGCTAATCGTTCTTCTATAAAACTTTTCGTGCTGTCGTGAACAGGCTTTTTGTTTTCTTCACTACTGCCATTATTCCACACACAACTAAGCCGATGCAAGTTATCGCCAAAAGCAGCATACAAACAGTAATAGATACTTCTTACCATTACTTTCAACATTCGTTTGTCAACATTTTTATTCAACAGCTTTTAGACTCTCATTCATCTTTGTTTTTACTATTTTCGGTCTAAGCATAAGCGTTACAAGCAAAGTAAACCCAAAAACGATAAACGGAATCAGTATCCATATAAACCAACTGACATCTCCTACCGCTCCAAACCCGATCGTTTTGAATACAAGCGTGGCAAGTCCTATCCCCACGGGATAGCCAAGTAGAATGCCAAAAAACGCACTTATACATATTTCACGATAGATATATCCGCATATTTCCCCATCGTGGTAGCCAAGTACCATAAGCGTTGCGATTTCTCTTTCTCTTTCGCTTATATTTATCGTCGTAAGAGTATTTATTACAACCGCAGTCAAAAGTCCAGCAAAAGCAACAACCACTACCGCTATTCCAACAATCGCAGGCGAACCGAAATCACCAAAAACACACATGTCGAGAAGCGCAAGCCCTGCAAACACAAGTCCCGTTGAAACGGCTATAGATATTAGCATCATGAAAAATCTCGTTTTATACCTGAAAACGTTTCTCAGTGAAGATTTATACTTAAATGAAAGTCGTTTCCATATAAAAGGAATTCTCTCAAGCAGTATTCTTTTTCCTTTTTTCGGCGTCTTCGGGCGTAAAAGGTCAGCGGGGGCGTTATTAGCAAGCCGCATACCGACGGAAAATACCG